>CAJDWF010000011.1_pt1 | contig 41215 bp, 35 predicted proteins | sample 7391541 | NCBI WGS metagenome assembly CAJDWF01 (sample SAMEA7055727, study PRJEB34461) | soil metagenome | biome: terrestrial ecosystem; feature: Peninsula; material: soil | place: Antarctica | collected 2016
TGCGCGGATGTCGGGCGAGAGCGGAAAGAACAGCGCGATATAGAGCACCAGCCAGCAGAAGACTGCGGCTTTCAGTAATCCCACGAACGCTCCGCCGACAGCGTTGCCGATGCCCAGCAGCGGCAGGTGCGCGATGCGGTCGAGCACCCACGCGATGGCCATGAGGACCGCGTAGGTGATGATGCCGGTGAGAAACATGCCGAGCACATGTGCGGAGCCCGGGCCCAAACGCGTGATGCCCGCAATCCACCCGTCCATGCTGCCGTTGTAGAACCAGGGCGTGATCAGTGCGGCAGCCAGTGCAATGGCGCCGGAGAGCTCGCCCACGAAGCCGCGCGACCAGCCGCGCAGCATCGCCATAATCACGACGATGGCGATGAGAAGATCGGGCCAGCCCATTACGTGCGGATGACGGCGCTCAGCTCGTCGCGTAGCGCATCGAGCACGCGCGCGATGACGGCGTCGGCTTCTTCGTCGGTAATGGTGGCGTCGCGTCGCTGCAGCGTGATGCGCAAGGCCAAACTCTTGCGATCCTTGCCGATCTGCTCGCTGCGGTATTCATCAAAGGCGCGCGTGGCCGTGCACAAATCGCCCGCGGCTTTCGCGGCGGCGTTGCAAATGCGATCGGCCGGCACGTCGGCCGCCACCACTAGCGCAAGATCGCGATACGTCGATGGGAAGCGCGACGGCGGGACGTAGTGCGGCGCCGCGTAATCCGGCAGCGAGTCGAGATAGATGTTTGCCATATATGCCGGCCGCGTGACGTCGAACGCCTTCGCCATCTGCGGGTGCACGCGGCCCAAATTCGCAACTTCGTGTCCGTCGAGCAGCAACACGGCGGTTTTTCCGGGGTGAAGTCCTGGGCGTGTATCGGCGGCAGGTTCGGGCGTGCGCCCGGTCACCGCGCGAACTAACGCCGTCGCGTCGCCGATGAGGCGCAGCAAGTTCTTATCGCTCCATTCCGGTTCGTTGGTCGCCTCCGCAGTGAAGCCAAAGCCGACGACGGATTCTTCGCTCACCACGGAATCGCGATACGTGAAGATGTGGCCGAGTTCGAATATGCGCACGGGTTTGTCGTAGCGCGCGAAATATTCCGTCAGGCCCGGCCCGATCGCATAGCGCAGATAGCGTTGGTCTTCCGAGAGCGGATTGCGCACTTCAACCGGCGGCGCTTTGAGCACGATGCCGCCGGCGCGCAGTTTCTCTAGCACGTCGAGACCGTGCAACGCGTACGACGCGATTTCCGCATACCCGAGCTTGGCGAGTATGTGCGCCAAACGGCGCTCCAAACGAAACGCGCGGCTTTCGACGGCTTGCGGCAGCGTCGGCGGCATCTCGGCCACCACGTTTTCGTAGCCTTCCATGCGCGCGATCTCTTCCACGATGTCGGCGGCCACGCGAAGGTCGCGGCGCCACGGCGGGGCGGTTACCGAAATGACGCTGCCGCCTTGCGGCGTCACCGCGCATCCCAGCGCCTGCAGATGCCGTATCACGGCATCGAGGGTGAGTTCGAAGCCCAGCAGTCGCTTGACGTTGGTAACATCGAACGGGATCGGTTCCGCAGCTTCGATCGCAGCGCCGAACGCGTGCGGCGCGTATGCCGTAGCGCCGAGCGATACCAGCAACTGCGCTGCGCGCGCGGCGCCGATGTCGGTGAGCGCGGGCGCCAGCGTCTTTTCGTGGCGCGAGGATGCATCGGTGCGAAAGCTCAACTTCGCGCTCGTGCGCCGAATGCGCCCGCCCGCGAAGTTCGCGGCTTCTAAAATGATGCTGGTGGTGGACGGACCTACTTCCGACGTCTTGCCGCCTTTGAGACCGGCCAAACATTGCGCGCCGTTTGCATCGGCGATGACCAGCGCTTGCGGCGTCAGTTCGTACTCCACGCCGTCGAGCGCGGTAAACGGCTCGCCCGCGTGCGCGTCGCGCACGATCAGCGCGTGGTCCGCGATCATTGCGTCGTCGTAGAAGTGCAGGGGTTGGCCGGTCTCGATCATCGTATAGTTCGAGACGTCCACCAAATTGTTGATCGGCCGCTGTCCGGCGAGCGCCAAACGCACGCGCACCCATGCCGGCGCATCGCTCACGCGCACGCCGTCGAAACGCTGCGCGACGAAACGCGTACAGTCGGGGCTCTCTAGCGTCACCGTGGGCGCAGTACCGTTTGGATCCGGCTGCGTGCCGGGATTCTCGAGCGACGGCAAGTGGAGCTGCGCACCGGCGGCGGCCGCGAGCTCGCGCGCGAGGCCAATCATCGAGAGCGCGTCGGGGCGGTTGCTGGTGACGTCTACGTCGAGCACGGCGTCGCTCAAACGAAATGCCGCAACGATGTCGGTACCCGGCGCAACGCTCGCGTCGAGCTGCATGATGCCGTCTTCAAACCATTCCGGCGGCAGCGCCAGCTCTTCGGCCGAGCACATCATGCCTTCGGATTCCAGACCGCGCATCTTGCGGCGTTCGATCTTCAGCTTTGGCAGCTGCGCACCGATGATCGCCACCGGGATCGTTTGGCCCGCGGCCACGTTGGTTGCGGCAGTGGCGATGATCAGCGGCTTCTCTCCGCCCACGTCGATGCTGCCAACTTGCAGGCGATCGGCGTTGGGGTGCTTCTCGAGTTTCGTAATGCGGCCCGCCACCACGCCGGTGATAAGCGGGCGTGTCTCGATGGCGTCGACCGGAAAGCCGAGCATGGCCAAGCGGTCGGCGATCGCCTGTGCGTCATCGGGTAAGTCAACGTAGTCTCGCAGCCAAGCGATGGGAACGCGCATGCTCTTTCGTCGTCGTCCGTTAGTGAAGCTGAGTGAGGAAGTCCGGGTCGCTCTCGACGAACCGGCGGATGTCGTCGATTTCGTAACGCGTCAACCCGAGACGCTCGATGCCGAATCCGAACGCCCATCCGGAGACGTCGTCGGGATCGTAGCCTACTTCGCGTAGCACGTTAGGATGCACCATGCCGGCGCCGCCGAGTTCGATCCATCCCGAACCGCCGCACATGTTACAGTCGCTGCCGTGGCCCTTGCACTTCGGACACGTGGTGTCCACTTCCGCGCTCGGTTCAGTAAACGGAAAGAACGACGGGCGGAAACGCACTTGCTGATCGGCGCCGAAGAGCTCGCGGCACATGCCGGTGAGTACGCCTTTGAGGTGCCCAAAATGCACGCCTCGCGCGACCAGCAGTCCTTCGATCTGGTTGAACTGAAAGAGATGGCGCGCATCCACGGCGTCGCGGCGATAGCATTTGCCCGGCGCCACCACGGCGATCGGCGGCTTATGCTGCAACATCGTGCGAATCTGCATGGTGGAGGTGTGCGGCCGCAGCAGCAAGTTGTCGGTGATGAAGAACGAGTCGAAACCTTCGCGCGCCGGATGATCCGATGGAATATTCAGCGCGTCGAACGTAAAGTAGTCGGGTTCCACTTCGGGACCCACCACCACCGCGAATCCGAGCCGCTCGAAATACGCGCACACATCGTTGAAGATTCGGCGAATCGGATGGATCGTGCCGATCTGCGGATCGACCGCCGGAAACGTTACGTCGACTCGCTGCTGCAGTTCGGTTTCGAACGCGCGCGCTTCTAAACGCTGCTGCTCTGCAGCGAGCACGGCTTCCATGCGTTCGACGGCGTCATTGATTGTTTTGCCCGCAGCCGGACGTTCGTCGGCCGGCAGCTGCCCGATGGTGCGCCGAACGTTGGTCACCTCGCCGCTCCGGCCTAAATAAGCCACGCGGACGGCGTCGAGTTCGCGTTCGTCGCGCGTCTGCGCGCAGGCCGCCGCGAAACGAGCCTGCAGATCGTCTAAAGTTGATGTCAGCATAAAAGAAAACGCCCGGAGTCTCTTCCGGGCGCTCTATGCATATTACTTGTTGTGACGTTTACTTCAGGTGGGGCTCGGCGTCGGGTGCATCTGGCGGTAGGCCAGATAGGCGTCGATCGACCCTGTGTGGGCGAAGAGTTTCCAGAAAAGTTCGGAGGTAGCCATGTGGCTCGTGAGTCTCCCTTCCCGACGACTTCCGAGGTGCGTTCTCCCCGGAATGGGCAGAGTATACCATGCGACTTTTCCGCGTGGTAGTCTTGACTTTTTGGCCGCGGAGGACTGTCTTGACAGCCTGGAACTAAAGGGTTTTCCCTTTATACGAGCTTGCGCTGGGTCGCTTCGTACAATGCGATGGAGCCCGCCACGGCGGCATTGAGCGACTCGGCGGCACCCGGCATCGCAATGGCTGCCAGACGGTCGCACAGGGGCTCCCAAGGCCCTAAGCCGTGGCGTTCCTGGCCGACGACGATGGCCAGCTTCCCGGGCGCCTCCAGGCCGCTCAGGCTCGCGGAACCGGCGGCCAGGCCGACCACGGTGCGGCCGGCGGCCTTGAGCGCGGCCACGGCCTCGGCCGGCGCAGCCATGCTCACGGGCATGCGAAAGACGGAACCCATGGCCGCACGCACGACCTTGGGGTGATACGGGTCCACCCCGCCCTCCCCGAAAATTGTCCCCGCGCAGCCAAAGGCCTCGGCCGAGCGCAGCAGCGTGCCGACGTTGCCTGGGTCCGCGATGCCGGCGAGTACCAGTACGCAGCCTGCCCGAGCGGCGATCTCGGCAACGCTTGCAGAGCGAATCGGCGCGACCGCCAAAACGCCCGACGGCGTTTCCACGTCGCTGATCGACGCGAATGCGCGATCGTCGAGCACGTACGTCGGTATCCCGCGCGCGTCGAGCTCGCGCACGTTTTCGTGCGCGTCGTAGGCGCGCTGCGTGACGTAGAGTGCGGCGGGTTCCACGCCGCTGCGCGCGGCTTCTTCGAGCAGTGTGGCGCCTTCAAACGCGAATGCGCCGCTTTCGTTGCGGCCCTTCCGGTTGCGCAACTCGCGCGCGTATTTTACGCGCGCGTTCTGCGCGCTCAGGCTTTGCGCCACACGCGCAATCCGATCCAGATGATGCCGGAAAGAATAGCCGACAGCATGATGGCCACACGGTCGTTGAAATGATGCGGTACGAGAAGCGTTAGCATACTATACGTAATAACGAGAAAGATGGCGACGAACAGGGCGAGCCAGCCCAGTTCGTTACGGACGTTCGACGGTCGTTGCGACACGACCGTACGCTACGCGGTACGCAGCGGATTTCCCGGTAAAAGCGAAAGAACGGGCATGGAATCGTCGCACGTTCTCACCAGCACGCCGGCATTTCGTGGCCCGGTCTTCGCCGTGCGTACCGATCGGGTGCGTCTGCCCGACGGGCACGAAACGCGCGTAGACGTCGTGGAACACACCGGTTCCGTCGGTATCGTGGCGTGCCCGCAGTCGGGCGAGCTGGTGCTGGTGCGCCAGTACCGTCACGCCGTGGGGCAGGCGCTGTGGGAGATCCCGGCGGGCAGCATGGACGCGGGCGAAACGCCGACTGCCGCGGCGCTGCGCGAACTGGCCGAGGAGACCGGATATCGCGGCACCAGCGCGCGCGAAGTCGCGCAGGTGTATCCCACGCCGGGTTATTGCAGCGAACTGCTGCATCTGATGCACGTCGAAAGCGTGACTCCGGGAACGCAGTCGCTCGATGAAGACGAGCGCATCGAGGTCGCCGTTATGCCTATCGCACGCTTGTGCGATATGGCGGCGAGCGGCGAAATCACCGATGCGAAAACGCTGCTTGCCTTCCTATGGCTGTGCGCAGGGGTTCCGCTGCTGTCGTAAAAGTGGTTTGCGGACCGGGGATATTGGCACGGAGGTTGCCGTGGAACTACCTCGCAACATCGACGACGTTTTGAGACGTTTGCTCGACGGCGTTTCCCGCGATGAAACGTCGGCGTTATCCGCAGAAGACGACGCGCATCTGACCGCGTTAGTTTCTGCATTGCGCGCGGGGCGTCGCGCCGTCGTGATCGTCGAAGACACCGACGACAACTTGCGCTACATGTTCTCCAACGCATCGCGCGCAGAAGCCATCAGCATGCTGGGCAAAGTGATCGAGGCCACGGGCCGCCGCCTCTCCGAAACCGAATCCGAAGACTAGCTACGGCGTTAGTAATAGCTCGTAGATTTTGCCTTGCGGAGTTAAGCCGAAGCGGTAATGATATTGGCCGTGCTTGAAGCGCACGAAGAATTCGTAGAGCACGTTGCCGTCTTTTTCGGACATACTGGCCGTCGGCACGATCGAGAGCAGTTTGCCCATTGCGCGGAAGTTAGCGCGCGCGACCAATGCATCGGTGAGGTACGTGCTGAACGCCGGCGTGAGCTGCGTGCGATCGACGTTGCGAGCCGCTAAACGTCCCAGCCATTCTTTCGCGCGCGACACCACGGTGTTGTTGACATGCGTCGCCTGCGGCGGCACGACGATATCGGCAACTTCACCGGCGATCGCTTCAGGCGATGCGGTCGCCCCGGACGAGCGATCATCCGCGTTCGTTAACACCACCACGGCCACGTTGTCGTCGGGCAGCAGCGCGTTCATCGCGCGAAATCCGCCGATACTGCCGTTAGTCCAAATGTAGCGTTTGCCGTCACGCTGATCGATGACGAAACCCATGCCGTACGCTTGCTGACCGCCGACGATGCTGGGCGTGAACATGTCGCGCACCGCGTCGACGCGCAGCAGCACCGGCATCGCAATGTTCCATTTTGCCAAATCTCCAACCGTGGAGACTAATCCGGCGGCGCCGGCCAGCCGCGTGGAGCTCCACGTTTTGGCAGGGCGCAAATGCTTGGGAGATCCGGTGTAGCCGACCGCTCGATCGTGCGAAATGTCGGTGTCCGACGTGTAGAACGATGCATTCATGTAGAGTGGCTGGAAGATACGCGCCTGCAAGAAATCCGAGAGCGGCAAGCCGGCGACGCGCTCGACGATTTCGCCGGCGACGATGTAGTTCAGATCGTTATATTCGACCTTCGTGCCGGGCGCGAAGTCCGGCCGTGCCGCGTTGGCGGCTTCAACGCAGGCGGAGAATTTCGCCGCCTGCGTCGGCGGCCCGAGCGATTTGAGCGAGCCGTAGAGCGGCAGGCCGGACGTTTGATTGAGCAGTTCGGTGATGGTGACGTTGCGTGCCGCGGTGAGTCCGGGCACATATTTCGTCACCTGGTCCGAGAGGTTCAGTTTTCCGTCTTGTGCGAGCAACAGCACGGCGGCGGCCGTGAACTCTTCGCTGACCTGACCGATGCCGAACTGTGTGAAGGCCGTCGCGGCGCGGTGCTTTGCTAGGCTGGCATAACCGAAGCCGCGCGAATAGACGACCTCACCGTCGCTCACCACGGCGATCGCCAGGGCGGCCGTGCGGCTCGAGAGTATCTCGTTGCGGCCGACGGCGGTGATTTTCGCGGCCGTGCCGGCGCTAAACGGGTGCGAAACGGCTTGCGCCGAGGCCGCGCCGCATGAAAAAGCGGCGAATGTCAGCACGCACGAGACGTATTTGAGCATTTCGCCGCTATCTGTTTGACGACGGGACCGCGGGGTCCCCGCGCCGGGCTATTTGCCGACGGCCTGCTTCGCGATGGTGAGCAGCGACCCGAACGCTTTCGCGTCGGAAACCGCCAGTTCGGCCAGCGCCTTGCGGTTCACGTTGACGCCGGACTTCTTGAGGCCGTTCATCAGCACCGAGTACGTGAGGCCTTCGCGGCGTGCTGCCGCGTTGATGCGGCTGATCCACAGCGAGCGGAAGTCGCGTTTGCGCACGCGGCGGTCGCGGAACGCGTACGCCAGCGAGTGCAGCAGCGCTTCGTTCGCAACGCGATAGTTACGGCGGCGCGCCGCGCGGAAGCCTTTGACCAGTTTCATGACCTTGCGGCGGTGCTTGAGACCGTGGACGCCGCGCTTAATACGTGCCATCTCCTCGTTCCCTCCTTATACCAAGTACGGAATCGTCGGCGCCAAGCGCTTCAGATCGCCTTTGAAGGTGGGTTGGTCCTTACGGAATTTGCGCTTGCGTTTGCGCGTCTTCTTGCTGAGGATGTGTCCGCAGCCGCTGAATTGGTGACGGTGCAGCACTTTGCCGGTTCCGGTCACTTTCACGCGTTTCGCGGTTGCTCGATGAGTACGAATTTTAGGCACTGGGTTGCTCCTCTGGTACGACGCTGACGTGCGCGTCTTCTTTGTGATCCTTGGCCACCTCTTGATCCTTGGCCGCCTCTCGAACCGACGAGAACTTCGGCGGGCCGGTCGGTGACACGCGCGGCGCCAAAATCATGAACATATTTCTGCCTTCGAGACGCGCTTCGCGCTCCACGATGGCCAGCGGCGCCATGTCTTCGGCCATGCGATCTAACAATCGCTTGCCGAATGCCGTGTAGGTGATCTCACGTCCGCGAAACATGATCGTGACTTTGATCTTGCTGCCGTCGAGCAGCAGACGTTCGGCCATGCGGGCCTTGGTCTCGTAGTCGTGCGTCTCGATTTTTGGCCGCAACTTCACTTCGCGCAGTTCGAAGTTCCGCTGCTTTTTGCGGGCGTCTTTCTCTTTTTTCGACAACTCATATTTCATGCGGCCGTAGTCGCCGATTTTGCATACCGGCGGCTGTGCGGTCGGAGAGATTTCGATCAAGTCGAGACCGGCGGTGCGAGCGCGCGCGAGCGCGTCGTCGGTTGGCATGATGCCGAGCTGCTCGCCGTTATCGTCGATGACGCGAACGGTGCGGATGCGAATTTGATCGTTGATGCGGAGCGGTCGAGCTATGAGCGTTTCTCCTAGTTAGCAAACAAAAAATGGCGCCGCCGAAGCGACCCCAAACTGCGAAACCGGCCGGCGGTTCCTCAGATGAAGACCGGATCGCCCGAGGGCATCCGGTGAGCGGCCCCGTGAGGACGCTGCTTCGGCCTGCGCAGGATACCACGGGAGGCAGCGGGCGGTCAACGCCATTCTCCGGGTCGCGACCGCCCTCCGAGCAAAACCACAGGCAGCTTTATAGATGGATTAAGGCAAGCGGGCTAAAATGATGAAACGGCAGGCCCGGCCGACGCGTTACAGAGTGTGCGGGTCTTTGGAGGTACGTACGATGCAAACAAACAGGCTGGCGGGCGGTTTAACGGCATCGCTGTTTTCTTTGTCCCTCGTCCTGGCCGTCGCGCCTCCTGCGGCGCAGGCAGCCGACGCCGTTCCCAACGTTGCCAGGCTTTCGCTCGTCCAGGGCAACGTGGCCGTTGAGCGCAGCGGCTCGAAAACCAACGTCGCGGGCGTTCTCAATGCGCCGCTTGACGACGGAGACGCGCTAACCGCAGGCAAGGGCGCGCGGGCCGAAGTGCAGTTCGATGGAACCTCCGCGCTGCGCGTGGATTCCGGCGCGCAGGTGCGTTTTGCAACGCTCGACGCCGGCAATCGCGTGATCGATGTCGCGCGCGGCACCGTCAGCTTAGATCTCTTCGATAATGCGCCGGTGCTGCCCGAAATTGACACGCCGTCCGCCACCATTCGCGCCGATGAAGACGGGCGCTATCGCGTGACCGTAGCCGACGACGGCACCACGTTCGTCACCGTGCGCGCGGGGAAAGCGCAAATCGATCTGCCGCAGGGCACACAGTATCTCGTTCCCGGCACGACGATGAAAATTGCCGGCAGCGCCTCGAATCCGACGTACCGCGTCGTCGCGTTCGTTCCCACGGACGACTTCGACCGTTTCAACGAGAACCGCGATTCCGTTTTGATCGCAGCGCTTGCTAGCAGCCAGGTTCCTAGCGATGTTGCAGCGGGCAATCTCAATGCGTACGGCGCTTGGGTGTATGATCCAATGTATGGCGACGTATGGGTGCCGTACGCAAATCAGACTGTAGACTGGGCGCCGTATCGCGACGGCAGCTGGTCGTGGGGATCTCAGTTCGGCTGGACGTGGGTGAGTTACGAGCCGTGGGGCTGGGCGCCGTATCACTACGGACGCTGGTTCTACAATTACGGCCACGGCGGCTGGTGCTGGTATCCGCCCCGTCATCGCCGCACGCCGTGGGCGCCCGCACTAGTGGGCTGGCTGACATTCGGGAGCGGGAATTTTAATCTCGCTGTCGGCATCGGCAATGTCGGTTGGGTGCCGCTGGCGCCTTGGGAAACATACTATCCATGGTATGGCTACGACCATCGGCGCGGCTGGCACGGCACGACGATCGGTACGGCGATCAACGTCACTAACATCAACAACTACTACGGCAACGCCTCCCACGGCGGCGCGACGTCGGTTCCCGGCCGTCGTTTCACCCAGGGCAGCTTCGAGCATAACCGCGCGATAACGCCGGGTGATCTCCACCATGCAGTTGCATATAATGGCGCGATTCCGGTACATGCGACCGCGCACAATGCCACCTTCGGCGCCGCGCACACGTTGCCCGTGAGTTTGCGTAACGAGCGCTTTACGATGGACGGTCGCATGCCGGCGCGCACCGCGACACAGCCCGCACCGCGCACGAAGAAGAGCGTCGAGCCCGTCGCGCATCGCGGACCTCCGACGCATGTGAACGTTTGGCAAGCCGGCTCGGAGGATCGTCAAGCCCCGACGGGCGGCGGCGATGCGTGGGCGCGCTTTGCGCAATCGCGCGACGTTCAGCGCGCGCCAGGCCGCGACGTTCGCAACGTTATGCACGGCGCTACGACCGGGAACGCGAATACCGCGCGACGCAGCACGACGCAAACGTTCAGTTCGCAAAGCACGAACGACGCGTGGTCGCGCTTCCAACATGATCGCGGCACTTATCGCGTTCCTCAGTCGCCGCAGCAGCAAAATACGCAGCCTCAACAACGTCAGTGGCCGCAGCAACAGCAACCGCAACAGCGTCGGGAGCCACAGCAGCCGCAACAAGAGCGTCGGCAACCGCAACAGCAACGGCAGTGGCCGCAGCAACAGCAGCCGCAAGAGCGTCGGCAACCGCAAGAGCGCCAACAGGCTCCGCCGCCTCCGCAGCCGCAGCAGCGACAGGCGCCGCCGCCGCAACAGCAACAACAGCCGCCGCCTCCGCCTTCGGAGCGTCGTTCAGATGATCGCAGCGATTCACACTCGCACGATCGCGACCACAAGTAGCGGGACTCTCTATAGCGCGGCTATCGCGGAGGCGAAGGCCTCCAAGACCGTGTCGATCGCCTCGTCGTTAATCGTTAACGGCGGGGCGAGGCGCAGAACGTTGTCGTGCGTGTCTTTTGCCACGACGCCGCGCTGCAGCAGAGCTTCGGAGAGCGCGCGCGCCGAGCCGTCGAGTTCGACGCCGATCAGTAGCCCGCGCCCACGCACTTCGCGCACTTTTGACGAACGTATCGCGCGCAAACCGTCGGTGAGCTTCTTGCCCGCTTCGCGTGCGCGCCGCGGAAGTTCTTCGTCCACGATCACGTCGAGCGAAGCGCACGCGATGGCCGCCCCGAGTGGATTGCCGCCGAACGTGCTGCCGTGCTCGCCCGGGGCGAACAAGCCCAAGAGTTTCGCGCTGGCCAACACGGCCGAAACGGGATAATACCCGCCGCCCAGGGCCTTGCCGACAATCAGCACGTCGGGAACGATGCCCTCGTGGTCGCACGCAAATAGATCTCCGGTGCGCCCCAGACCCGTTTGAATTTCATCGGCCATGAAAAGCACGTCGTGTTCTTTGCACGTGGTCCACGCGCGTTTGAGATATCCGTCGGGCGGTACGATGACGCCGCCCTCGCCTTGGATCGGTTCGATGAGAATCGCGCACGTGTTGGGGTTGAGCGCACGTTCGAGCGCGGCGGCGTCGCCGAACGGGACAGGCACGAAGCCGGGCGGGAACGGACCGAAGTCCGCGCGATACTCGGGCGTGGTGCTGGCGGCGATCGCCGCGGTCGTGCGCCCGTGAAAGTTGTTGGAGAAGACGACGATCTCGGCTTTATCGGGCGCGATGCCTTTAACGCGATATCCCCAACGCCGCGCGAGTTTGATCGCCGTTTCTACCGCTTCGACGCCGGTATTCATCGGCAGCGCCATCTCGTAACCACAAAGTTTCGTCAGCTTCTCGAGGAAGAGACCCATGCGGTCGTTGCGCATGGCGCGCGACGTGAGGGTAACGCGCGCGGCCTGCTCGAGGAGCGCCGCGGCGATGCGCGGATGACGATGTCCCTGGTTGACGGCCGAATACGCGCTCACGCAATCGATGTAGCGCTTACCCTCGACGTCCCATAGCCAAATGTCTTCGGCCCGCTCTACGACGACATCGAGCGGGTGGTAATTATGAGCTCCGTAACGATCGTCGCGTTCGATGAAGCTTTCGGAAAGTTTCGAGGTGTCGTGCATGATTCGCCGTAAGGTTAAGGGGGATTCTTCAGCATTAAGGACGCTTAAGGCACTCCCCTCTTTCGCGCAACGTTCGATAAAAGAGAAGGCATGAAGCGCTGCAGTTGGGCTACGACGAACCTCATGATTCCCTATCACGATGAAGAGTGGGGCGTGCCGACGCACGACGACGTGCGGCTTTTTGAATTTCTGACACTCGAAGGCGCGCAAGCGGGTCTGAGCTGGGAAACGATCCTGCGCAAGCGCGAACGCTATCGCGAGGTCTTTGCCGGATTCGACCCCGCCAAGGTGGCTCGTTTCACGCCCACGAGCGTGGAAAAATTGATGGGCGACGCAGGCATCGTGCGCAACCGCAGCAAGATTGAAAGCACTGTCGGTAACGCGCGCGCATTTTTACGCGTGCGGAAAGAGTTCGGCAGTTTCGATGCTTTCGCGTGGGGGTTCGTCAATGGCGAGCCGATCGATAGGCACCCAGGCTCGTCGGCCGACGTTCCCGTAGTGACGCCCGAAGCCGAGACGTTCTCCAAAGCGCTGCGCGCGCGCGGCTTCAAGTTCGTCGGCCCGACGATCTGCTACGCGTTCATGCAAGCGACGGGTATGGTGAACGATCATCTTGCTGCCTGTTCCGCGAGGAAAGCAAAATGAAATTGCCGTTCGGTCGGGCGTTTGCCGTCGTCGCGATCTGTGCGCTCGTCGGATGCGCGGGCTCGTCCGGTTCAAGCGCATCGCGTGAGATCACGGTCGCGGGTTCTACCGCGCTACTGCCTCTCGTCAAACAGGCCGCCGCCGACTATGAAGCGCTGCATCCGCAAGCGCGTATCAGCGTCTCGGGCGGCGGATCCGGCGTCGGTATCACGCAGACGGCCCAAAAAGGCGTCGATATCGGCGACTCGGACATTCCAGCTCCCGGCGAGAAAGAGCTCGTCGATCACGTCATCGCCGTCGCCGTGTTCGAGGTGGTTGTCAATCCGACTATCGGCGTTACGAGCCTGACGAAGAAGCAGATCGCCGATATCTTCACGGGGCGCGTGACGAACTGGAACCAGGTGGGCGGCAAAGACGAGCCGATAACAATCGTCAATCGTCCCCGCAGTTCGGGGACACGCGCAACCTTCGTGTCGAAGATTATGAACGGCGAACAACCGACGGATCAGGGCTTAACGCAAGACTCCAGTGGTACCGCAGTGTTGATCGTCGCGCAAACGCCGGGAGCGACGTCGTACGTTTCATCCGGCTACGTGCATCCCGGTCAGGTGACGACGATCGCCATCGACGGCGTCGCGCCGACGATCGCCAACGTCATCGACGGCTCGTATGCGTTTTGGTCGTTCGAGCACATGTTTACGAACGGCCTTCCGCGCAAGGGCGCGGCCGCGTTCATCGACTTCGTGATGCACGACCGCTCCGCGCTCGACGCGATGGGCTTCCTACAGCCGTCGCGCCTGAAACTTCCCGAGCACGCCGACAAATAGTTAGCTGTAGTCCTTGATCATCGGCCACACGGAAGCGAGCGGTTTCGTTATGCCGCGGCAGATCATGATGGGGATACCGATTTCATATGACTGCGCATACCCGCTGCCCGCTCGCGCTGCAAGCTCCACATGCTTATAGAGTTGCATCCCTGCGCCGCAGTCTCCATTGACGTCGAGGATCACGTTGCCGGAAAAACCATGCGAGCCCCAAAGCCAATATTGATTGTGACCCGAGAGCGCGGGCGGCAGGCCGTATTTTGCTCCGAAGAAGTCGATTGCGGCCGCCTCTCCGTAATTGCTTGCTACGATCGCCGCTTGCGCGCGTTCGCGCGGAGGCAGCGCTTCGTAGACGCGCGCCACGGTTGCCGCTAACTCGGGCCAGCCGTGCATGTCGGCATAGTCCGATCCGATGGCCGCGCTCTTGTGATGCTCGGTATTTAAATTGACGTGGATTATGGAGGCGAGGCGCTCGTTGTACGAAACCATTTGCGTCTCCGGAAGAATCGGCAGCGTCATCGGCAGCAGCGGCACTGCTGCGGCAAGCGCGCATGCGACGATCGCAACGCGAGCCGCGCGCGAACGCGTCGTCCACCAACCGATGACGGTCGCGCCGGCGGCGAATACGATCGGGTATACGTTACCGGGGTAGTAATGTTTGCCGTGCATTGCGATCATCATGGCGATTAGCAGCGCGTAGGTCCAGCCGATCCAGCGCAGCTCGCGATCGGCAAATGTGCGTACGACGCCGAGGATCCAAACGATAGCTAGCAGCGGACCGGTAATGACGATTTCCTGAAGCATGTAAACGGCCGGTCCGACGACGATGTTTTTGCCATTCGCTCCGTTACGCAGGAGCTCGATCATTGGGAAGTGATGAGCGGCTTGCCACGCGATGTTTGGAGCAACCAACAGCAGCGCGGCGCCGCAGCCGGCCGCGAACCACGGCGTCGCGAGAATGCGGCGCTGCTCCGAAAGCGCGAGCCCAACGAAGAGTGCGATTGCGAAAAAAAGAACGCTGTACTTCGCGTTGCCGGCGATGCCGAGTGCGATTCCTACGCCGAGCCACCAGCGCGGATCCGCCCCTTTGGTCAGTCGCAGAACGTATAGCGCGGCGAGAGGCCAGAGCCAGAGGCTCGGCATGTCAGTGCCTACCTTCATGCCGAAGCTGCACAACACCGGAGAGAGCGCTACGCAGATTGCCGCCAAGGTTTGCGCGAACGCTCCGCCGCGAAGTTCTTGCACGATGCGGCAGGCCACGAAAACGCCGCCTGCCGCGAAGAGCGCCGGCAGCGTACGCAGCGCGAAGAGTGAGATACCGAAGACTTGCGTAGCCGCAGAAAGCAGCGGTACGAGCGAGGGCTGATCGACATAACCCCAAGCCGGGTGTCGACCGCAAATAATGAAGTAGAGTTCGTCGCGAAAGAACCCGTAGTGCGCATTTCCAAGCAGATGCAGAAGCAGGGTGACTGCCGCAGCTGCGATCGGTAGACGCAGATCTTTGCGCAATGCCATAGTTACGCTGGGTCGAAAACTCCACTGAGGATCATGGCTTCGGAGAGGCGGCGGGCCTCGGTGTATCGGGCACGTGACGCGTCGTCATCGTCGGGCAGTTCGCGTAGAATGCGCGCCAGCTCTTCGTCGAAGAGTTTCGAGAGCGACGCGGGCGTGTAGTCGCCCGGGTAGCGCATGCGCTGCGCGATCATCAAGCGATAGATGCGGTCGGTGGCGAGATCTTCCATGTAGCCGTCCAGCAGCGACGCACCGCGGCCTTCCAATACGCCGTTGCGGTAACGAATCACCGTGCGCACCGCAGCGCCCGTGCCGTCGATCGTTTTCTTGCCGACGCCGGCGGGAATGGGGCGAAGATCCGGCTGCTTCGTTTCGAGCGCGGGAATGCGGTCGAGTTGATTGGGTTCCGGGAATTGCGCAACGGCGATGGCGTTTTGATCCGGATGTCCGGTCCACGCACCATCCATGAAGCACGTGGCTTCGTTCTTCTTATCGCGTTCGAGCACGTCGAGCGCGCGAGCGTTGAGTTCCGCGTCTTCGCGCGACGGATAGAGCGCAGTCATACCGCCGATGGCGAGCGCTCCGCGCGAATGGCAAATCGTGGGCATCAACAGCCGCAGGTTTTGGAAAAATTCCACGTCGCTGGGGATGGTGTTGCGATCGGGTAGTACCCAGTTCGGGTCGGCGAGATTATAATGAATGAGGCTCGCCATATAGTCCCAGCGTCCGAGGTTGAGGCCCAGGATCCGATCGCGCAGGTTATAGAGAAACTCTTCCATCTGAAACGCGAGCGGATGCGCTTCTACCAGCGCCATGCAGCGGATGCCGTCGGCCGGCCAGCCTTTTGCTTCGATCAGCGCGTCGAAGACGTCGCGCCACCACAGTGCCTCTTCGGCCGATTCGGACTTTGGAATGTAGATACACAGCGGATGCTTCAGGCGCGCGTAATCGAGTTCGTGCACGAGTTGCGCGAGATCGTAGAGCGACGCGCTGGTCGGCTCGCCGATGCCGGAGTTCTCCTGGTTCATGTGCAGGCCGCGCACGCGCACGAACGTCACGACGTCGCTCGGTGCGATGCCGACCGTGCGGCCGCGTTTACGATCGTCGTACGTCAACTCGCCATAGAGCGCGGCGCGTACGTTGCGCTGGCCGATGACGCGATGCGCGTCGTCGTTGACCATCGAATCCTCGAGGTCCAACATGACGCCCGGCGCACCGGAGTTGAGCATCTTGACGACGAGGTCGGCGTCGTCGGCCGGGCCCGTCATTTGGTTGCGCTGATCGCGACACCACGTCGGCAGTTCGATTTTCCAAGCGCTCCGCGACGCGGGTCCTGACGGAAGGTACCCCGGCAGTTCGCCCGCATGCGCGCGCTCCAAACACGCCTTGCGCGCTGCCGACAGTTCCCGCTGCCGCGCGGCGAAACGCCGATGCAGCGGCTCGTAAAACGCCGTAAATTCCGAACTCATCCCCGAAAAGTTCGCGCTCCCGCCTCCGCGGTCATTCCAGCGTGGGAAGCGGGAGTGACGGTTTGGTGCTCAGATCGGGGCCGGTGTAGTCGGCGGTTTTGATCGCAGCGGTGACGAGACGCAGTGCTGTCTCCATCTGCGGATCGTTGCCGTTGCGGTAATCGTGCGGCGCGACGTCCACGTCGTAGTCGGGATCGGTGCCGTAGTTCTCCACGCTCCAGCCGACGTCCACGAACCAGAACGAAAACTCCGGTTGCGTGGTGATCGTGCCGTCCACCAAGCGATGATACGGATTGATGCCGATCACGCCGCCCCACGTGCGCTTTCCGACGAGCGGCCCGAGTTTGTAGAGCTTGAAGCAGTGACTGAAGATGTCGCCGTCGGATCCGGCAAACTGATTGGTCATCGCGACCATCGGTCCGGCGACGGATTCCGGCGGGTACGGCAGCGGCGCGCCGTAGCGCGGCACGTCGTAACCAACGCGTTTACGCGCGAGTTTTTCAAGCAGCAGCGGCGAGACGTGCCCGCCGCGGTTGTAGCGCACGTCCACGATCAGCCCCTTCCGGTTGAACTCGCTGAGATAGCCACGATGAAACTCCGAAAAGCCCCACGGTCCCATGTCGGGGATGTGCAGATATCCCACGGCGCCGTTCGTGCGTTCGTGGACGATTTGCCGATTGCGCTCCACCCACGCGCGATAGCGCAGTTGTGCTTCGCTCGCGAGCGCCTTCACATCGATGGAGCGTTCGTCGCCTTTGCGCGACGCCAGCGAGATGGTTACGTCGCGCCCCGCGCTGTTGATCAGCGCCGCGCCGGGCGGCACTGCGCGCGAGAGCCGCTTGCCGCCGATCGCTACGATGACGTCGCCTTCGCGCACGTTGAGCCCCGGTTCCGCTAGCGGCGAATCAGCGTCGCGGTTCCACGAATCGCCGCGATAGAGCCGCTCGATCGTATAGCCTTTGCGCTCTTCATCCCACGCGAGGTCCGCGCCTAAGAAGCCGCGCTGATACTGCGGCGGCACGCGGTAGTCGCCGCCGATTTCGTAAGCGTGCGACGTGCCGAGTTCGCCCTGCATCTCCCAAATCAAATCGGAGAGTTCGGCGCGCGTGCGCACCAGCGGCAGCAAGAGCTCGTAGCGATCGAAGACGCGGTCCCAATCGATGTCGCTCATGTTCTCGGTCCAGAACTGCTCGGTCTGCAGGCGCCACGCTTCGCGGTACATCTGCGCCCACTCGTCGCGCGGCACCACTTCCACGCTCGCGCGTTCCAAATCGATGAAGCCGCTCTTGCGGCCCGGGTCGGTGGATGGCTTGGGTTCGTCGCCATCCTCAGGCAGTTCGCATTGCGCGTCGAACGCGCGCAGGCGCTCGCCCGAGCGATAGAGCAACGTGCGATGGTCGGGGCCCATACGAATCTCGCCGACCTCGGTAGCGACGGTGGCGCAGCGCTGCTGATCGAAGTCGTAGGCCAGGAGCGTGCCGGATTCGATCTCGTCTTCCCACGCTCGACCTTCGGGTTTTATGCCGCGCACTTCGTAACGGGTGAAGAACACACGATCGCGCCCCGCGGCGAGTTGACCGTAGTTGCCTTCGTCCACGGGAAATGCGAGAATGCGCCCTTCGATGCCGTCGAAGTCGATGGCGATGTCTTTCGCGTCGCTTTTCTTCTCGTCGCGATCGCGATCGTGATCGTGATCGCGGTGCAGCGGTTTGGGCAGCGGCGTGAACGGCGATGGCACGTCCGCGCGTAGCGTCACCGCGAACGGACGCTCTGCCTGCGGAAACGACAGGTCGAACTGCAGCGCGTCGTACACCGGATTGAAGTCGCGTGTCGACAGAAAATAGAGATATTTGCCGTCGGGATCCCACGCGGGCGAACGATCCACGCGCAGGGCGCTGGTGACGTCGTGTACCTTACCGGATTTCACCTTCGCGACGCGTACGATCGACGTGCCCTCGGCGGGCGACCAGATGTACGCTACGAAACGGCCGTCGGGCGAGAACGCCAGGTCGGCGATGCGGTTGCCCGGGCTCTTGTCGATCGTGCGCAGCCGTCCGTCTTCAACGTCAAGGACGCAGAGCTCGTGGCGATGATTTGCAAATGCGATCGTGTCGGAAACGGGCGAGATCGCGAGCTCGGTGACGCGCCCGATGTCGCCGGTCGTCACGTAGCGCGGCTCCGCAGTTCCGGCGACGTCGAAGATCGCGATCTGCTCGTGACCGTTCGCGTCGGTGACGCACGCGAATCGTTTGCCGTCGTGCAGCCATTCGGTCAAGCGGATGCGCGATGCGCTTCCGGCGCCGTATTTGACCACGGAGCCCTCAAAAAATGGCATCGTGAAGGCTTGACCGCGCGCAACCATGGCGAAGCGCGAGCCGTCGGGATGCGGCGCAAAGTGTTCGAGATCGTCTCCAGCGTGTTCGAAGCGCCGCGCGGTCTGAGGAGTCGACGACGGTGCCGCGATTTCTAGCGCGCGCGTCGTGCCTTTGGCAAGTTCGTAGATCGAAATGGCGCCGCCGCAGCCGTACGCGATGCGCGTACCGTCGGTAGATGGAAAGCGAACGTAGTATTCGGCTTCGTTCGTGTGGCGCGTCACGTCGGATCCGTCGAGTGCGCACGAATAGATGTTGCCGATGCCTTCGTGATCGGAGAGAAAATACACGCGATCGCCGATCCACATCGGCGTCACCGCATTGCCGTTGGGCAACCGCAGTCGTTCAAACTCGATCGTAGCGTTGGCGTCGATCCAAATCTCGCCGGCCGTTCCGCCGCGATAGCGTTTCCAGCGTGCCGGATCTTCGTTGTTGCGTCCGATCACGGCGCCGCCGTTCGGTCCGAACGCCACGCTGCGACAGTGGCCCAAGTCCAGATCTAGCGGTATGCCGCCGTCGGCCGAGATGGAAAACGCGCGCGTCTCGCCGTTGTACCATGCGGTGGGATTGGCTACGAAATAGATCGTGGACGAATCCGCGCTCCAACCATTGACCGCCGCCGCCGTGCCGCCTAAGAACGTCAGGCGCTGCGGAGTGCCGCCGCCCGCGGGCATAACGTAAATTTCGGGATTACCGTCGTCGTTGGAAACGAACGCGAGGCGGCGTCCGTTGGGCGAGAGCCGCGGATACGTGCACGAGCCGAAGCTGACGGTGAGCCGCGCGGCGGTCCCGCCGTCGGCGCAGACGCCCCAGAGGTCGTCCTCGCACGCAAACACGATGCGGTCGCCCGCAATCGTCGGGTAACGGTAGTAGCCTTTGTTCATAGCCGGGCCAAGATTGGCGAGAGAGGCGCGCGGGTCCGCTTGCCTCCAACGCTATTTGCGCGCCGCGGCTAACAGTCGCGAAAGCGCGTCGAAGATGCGCCCCTGGTTCTCGATCTGCGCGAGCGTCGGCGTCAATACCGGCGTAGCCCTCGTTCGCTGGAACGGCTGCATCGCGAGGCCGTACTGCGCGAACGGCGTGTCGCCGAAACCCGCGACGGACTCGAAGAGCAACTGTGCGTAGAGCGCGTTGGCCCACCCGAAGTCGGCTCGAGTGTATCGCCAATACCCGTCGGAATAGAAGCTTTCGTGGATCAGGCCGTCTTCGCCGTCGGTCTGCGCCAGCATGGTCACCGACTCCGACACTTCTTTCGATGACGTCGAGGTGAGCGCGCGCGCGATGATGCCGAGCGGCCAAATGAATCGATACGGCGTGTGCGGGCTGCCCAATCCCTGCGCGTACGTTCCTTCGAAATAAAACGGGTTGTGCGTCGAAAGCGTAAACGCGCGCGTGCGCAGATATGTTGGATCGTAATCCGACGACCAGCCGAGATACGGTAATCCGGTGAGGTTTGGAATGTTGGCGTCGTCCATGAACTTGTACTGTCCCAAGCCGTCGGTTTCGTACGCGTAGATGTCGCCACCGTACTTCGGTACCTTGACGATACCATAGCGCTGGACGCCCACGAAAATCTGGTCCGCCATCGTCGTGGCTTTGTTCGCCAGTGCGCTGTCGTGGTAACCGGCAACGGCCAGGACTGCTAGCGCGCGCAGCGCGACGACCGCGAATTGATTTTGCGGAATGTTGAAGCGGAAAGCGACGGCATCGTCTGAGGGGCGAAACGCGCACCAAATCATGCCCGTGTCGGGGTTGTACTCCTGATGGGTGATCACGTGGTAGGGATAGACGTACGTGCTGCACGACGCATGATGTTGCTCGCATGCATACGTGGAGACCACTTTTGCGAGCGCGCGGTGCAGCGTCGGAGTGAAGATCGAGCGGTCGCGCGCGGTCGTCCACGACACGAATGCCATCACCACCGGCCACGATAGCGAATCCACTTCCCACTTGCGTTCCCACACATGGTAGTCGTCCTGGAACGCGTTGACGTACGGATCGTTGACGATGTTACGCGCGTCGCGCTCGATCACGCCGTCGAAACGCAAGCGCAGCGACGGATAAAACGGCTGAAAGCGCAAGTACGGAATCGCCTGCGCCGACGAGTCACGCAGCCACATCGCGGGAATGTCACCGGTCTGCACGTACGTCGTGCCGTCGTTCTCTTCGTCGAAGTCGTCGAAGAGTGTGTGAAAGAGCGTTTCGGGGTTGGTCTGATGCACGCGCTGACCCGTGAGCGGCAGCGCCATGATGAACTGCGCGCGCGCCGGCACTGCTGCGACCGCGATCGCAAGCATCGTCAGCGCGGCGAGTAGCGAGCGGACGTTCAAGGTGACCCTTGGGGCGCGGCTTCGCGAACCCCCAGCACGATCGCCGCTACGCTGCGCGCGAGCGGCGACAGATCCACATCGTCGGCATCGCTCACGAGCACCACATCGATTTCGTCGCGTGGCATGCGCGCGGCGAAAGCCGAGTAGCCGGCCACGTAGCCGCTCGCGTATTGAGCCTCACGCCCGAAGAACTCGCCGTTATAGAAACCGTCGTCGTAGGCATCGCCGCTCGCGCGCGGGATCGTACCCGCGTCGATTGCCGCCAGCCACATCAGTAGATCCGGTACGTTCGACTCCAAGTCGGCGCATCCGAAACCTTGCGTGACGCCTAGCGCGATCCGCGTGTGATGCAGTTGCAGCGGACCGAGCAACGCGCGATGCAGAAATGCGGCGTACGGCATGCCGGCGACGCGCTGCACCACCAACGCCGCTAGCACGTAGTTCGTGTTGCTGTACGCGGTGGCGCTGCCGGGCGCGAAGGCCGTAGGCAGCGCTGCGATGCGCGCGATCAGCGCGTCGGGCGCGACGGGCTGCCGCGAACTGCGGTCGAACGACGGCTGGTCGGAGAAATCGGGGATGCCGCTCTGCATCGCAAGCAGCTCGTCGAGCGTGACGTCGGCGCCCTTTGGATACTCCGGCACGTAGCGCCCGAGCGTGTCGCCGCCGTGGAGTTTCCCTCGCGCCTCCAGCGCGCGCAGCGCGGCGGCGGTAAACGATTTGCTCAGCGATCCGATCGGCATCGCAGTCGTCGGCGCGACGCCGTAGCCGCGCATATACACCGTATCGCCGCGCTCGCGAACGCCGAGCTCGAGTTCGCGCATGTGATTGGAACGCATGACGAAGTGCACGATCGCGTCCACTTTAGCGCCGTGCACGATGTCGAGTTCGCCCGCGCACGTACATGCGGTTGACGCGGCGATCAAGATGGCTGCGCAGAGCGCGATGCGTGTGGGCATTCCGAACGCTTCTTTCGTTCTCGCGTGCGCTAGCTCCGTGCGGCAGGTGCGCGCTTGCATTGGCCGCAACTCTTGAGCGTCGTGCCGGAAGTACAGGGTCTGCCCGCGCTGCTGCGCGATTTCGACGCCAAGAAGCCGCGCGCGCTGGCGCGCGCAATCTCGGTCTGCGAGGCGGGCCGCGGCGACGCGCTGATGCGACACTTGTTCGGCCGTACGGGCCGCGCGGCGACCATCGGCCTCACCGGACCGCCCGGTGTTGGTAAATCCACGCTGGCATCGGCACTCGTGCGCAAGGTTCGCTCGCTCGGAAAGACTGCCGGCGTCATTTCGGTTGACCCGTCGTCGCCGTTCTCGCAAGGCGCGCTGTTGGGCGACCGCATCCGCTTGAGCGAACACTTCGTGGATGCCGATGTCTTCATTCGATCCATGGCGAGTCACGGGCATTTGGGCGGCGTCGCCGGCGCCACGGCCGACGCGGTGCTGCTGATGGATGCGTTCGGCCTCGACGTGATTCTCATCGAAACGGTCGGCGTGGGGCAGAGCGAGTTGGAAATCGCCGAACTCGCGCACACGATATTGGTCGCGCTGCAGCCGGGCACCGGCGATTCCGTGCAAGTGCTTAAGGCCGGCATCATGGAGATCGCCGACATTTTCGTGCTCAACAAATCGGATCATCCAATGTCGCAACAGTTGAGACGTGAGATTCGTTCGATGATGGAGATGCTTAATTTTTCGGGATGGGTGCCCGAGCTCGTCTCCACGCAGGCGGTGAGTGGCGAGGGCATCGACGATTTGTGGAAAGCTATCGAACGCCACGTTGCGTGGCTGCACGAATCGGGTACTATCGAAACCAAGCGCCGCGATGCGTTCGCGTATCAGGTGCGCCAGTTGGCGCTCGGAAGGTTGCAGCAAAAGCTGGAAGCCGAACTGCGCGGCGACGTGGCGGCGGGCATCGACCCATATGCCGCAGCCGACCGCGTACTGGCGTCGTTCGGCGTCACCGAAGCGGCGGAAGATCGCGACATCGTGCCGCGGCCGCGCGCAACCGTCAAGGGCCTCACCTCAACGTCTTAATCACACACCGACAGGAGATACATAATGCGTTCGAAGATCATGGCCGCCGTGCTGGCGGCGGCTCTCGTACCCAGCATCGCGCTCGCGGCGGTGAGCAGCGGCAGCGTCGTTCGCGGAACGTTCGCGAGCGACCTCAACTCGAAGTCGGCCAGTGTCGGCCAGACCGTCGTGTTGAACAACGTCACGTCGGCAAACGGCAGCGGCGCCGTTACCGGCGGCAGGCTCTACGGTCACGTCACCAAAGCGGTGCGAGCCGGACAGGGCCGCAAAGGCGAAGTGGATATCGCGTTCGACCGTCTGGTCGTCCACGGCGCCACGTACGCCGTCAACGGTCAAGTGACCCACATGAAGGTTAACACCAAGACCAATGCCGGCAAAGAGATCCTCGGCGCGGTGGGCGGCATGCTGATCGGCAACATCATCGGCAAGACGATCTTCCACAGCAGCATGGGCGGCGCGGCCGGCGCAGCCGGCGGCTTCTTCTTAGCGAAGAACAACAAGGAAAACGTCACGATTCCCAGCGGTTCCGTGGCCACGGTTCAACTGCGCAACGTGGTACGGCGCCAGTCGCGCTGAGTCGCAAGCAGGCGCGGGGCGCTTTGAAAGCGGCGTCGAAGCGGTCGAATCCGCATGGCTAAAACCCACCATCGACGCGGGCCGGGCAGCGGCGCGCTCGACCGCACGATTTCCGACGTCCCGCTCAAAGCGGTGTACGGCCCCGAGGACGTCGGCGCACCCGCGCCGCTCCCCAGCGAGTACCCTTATACGCGCGGCATTCACGCCGGTGGCTACCGCGATCGCCTGTGGACGATGCGGCAGTTCGCCGGCTTCGGCAACGCCAAGCAGACCAACGAGCGCTATCACTTCCTCTTAGAGCAGGGCCAGCACGGCCTCTCGGTCGCGTTCGACATGCCCACGCTGATGGGCTACGACTCCGACGCGCCCCAGGCGCGGGGCGAAGTGGGCAGATGCGGCGTGGCGATCGATACGCTCTCCGACATGGAAGCGCTCTTCGACGGCATCGACATGGGCGACATCACCACATCGATGACGATCAACGGTCCTGCTGCGATCGCGCTCGCGCAATACGTTGCGGCCGCCGAGAAGAAGGGCATTCCGCGCGCCGCGCTCGGCGGCACCGTGCAGGCCGACATACTCAAAGAGTACATCGCGCAGAAAGAGTGGATCTTTCCGCCGCGTCCGCACATGCGCGTGATCGTCGACATGATCGCGTTCTGCACGAGCGAGATGCCGAAGTGGAATACGATCTCCATCAGCGGTTATCACATTCGCGAAGCGGGTTCCACCGCCGCGCAAGAATTGGCGTTCACGCTAGCGGACGGTTTCGCATACGTCGAGGCATGCATCGCTGCGGGCATGGACGTCGACACGTTTGCGCCGCGCCTGTCATTCTTCTTTAATTCGCACATCGACTTCTTCGAAGAGATCGCGAAGTTCCGCGCGGCGCGCCGCATCTACGCCAAGCGCATGCGCGACAAGTACGGCGCGAAAGATCCGAAATCTTGGAAGCTGCGCTTTCACACGCAGACCGCCGGCTGCAGCGCGACCGCGCAGCAGCCCGAGAACAACATCGTGCGCGTCTCGTTCGAAGCGATGGCCGCCGTGCTGGGCGGCACGCAGTCGCTGCACACGAACTCGATGGACGAAGTGTTGGCTTTGCCCACCGAAAAATCCGTCGAGATCGCTTTGCGCACGCAGCAGGTGCTGGCATACGAAACCAACGTCACGAACGTTGCCGATCCGCTGGGCGGTTCGTACTTCGTCGAAGCGCTGACCGACGAGATGGAACGCCAGGCCGAAGCGTATTTCGCGCAGATCGAAGAATACGGCGGCGTGGTGGAGGCGATCGAAGCCGGCTTTTTCCAAAAAGAGATTGCCGAAGCGTCGTACCGCTACCAGCGTTCGATCGAAACGCGGGACCGCGTCGTGGTTGGCGTTAACGCGTTCCAAAAAGACGACGCGCGCGGCGACATCGTCTTGCTGAAGATCGCCGAAGACGTCGAGCGCGAGCAGGCGCGCTCCGTGGCAAGCGCGCGCGCCAAGCGCGACGAAACCAAGGCGCAGGCCGCGCTGGATCGGCTGGCGCGCGCGTGCCGCGACCCACACGACAACGTGATGCCGCATCTCATCGCATGCGTCAACGCATATTGCACCGAAGGCGACATCGTCACTACGATGGCCGGCGTGTATGGGCGCTACACGGAAAGAGCGGTATTTTAATGACGCTGCAACCGCAGAACGAACTGGATCGCGCGATCGCGCGCAAGACCTTAGAAGAAGTGGTGCATAAGCTCGAAGAGGCGCTGCATCTGCAGCGCGGTTTGCCCCCCGACACACGCGAGGAGACGCATGCCTAGACCCTTACGCATCGTCGTTGCCAAAGCCGGGCTCGACGGTCACGACCGCGGCGCGAAAGTGATCGCGCGCGCGCTACGCGATGCAGGCATGGAAGTGATCTACACCGGCCTCTTCCAAACGCCCGAGCAGATCGTGCAGACGGCTATTCAAGAGGATGCCGACGGCATCGGACTTTCGATCCTCTCCGGCGCGCATATGACGCTCTTCCCGCTGGTGCTCGAGCAGCTCAAAGCGCAAGGCGCCGGCGACATCGCGTTTTTCGGCGGCGGGACCATCCCGCCCGAAGACGCCGAAGAGCTGCGCAAGAAGGGTGTGAAAGCGATCTTCACGCCTGGCGCGCCGCTGCAAGGCATCATCGATTTCGTTCGCACCGAAGGCAACAAACGCCGAGAACTCGTGGGGTAGGCTCAGTCAGTGACGGTTAGAACTCGGGTGGCGCCTTCGCCGACTGGCGATCCGCATGTCGGGACGGCGTATGTGGCGCTGATTAACTATGCTTTCGCTAAGAAGCATGGCGGGCAGTTCGTGCTGCGCATCGAGGATACGGATCGAGCTCGCAGCACGCGCGAATCCGAAGACGTGATCTTAGAATCGCTGCGGTGGCTCGGACTCTCGTGGGACGAAGGTCCCGACGTCGGCGGTCCGCACGGACCCTATCGGCAGAGCGAGCGTTCCGAGATTTATGCGCAATACGTCGCGCAGTTGCTCGAGCAAGGCGATGCGTTTAAGTGTTTCTGCACGCCGCAGCGTTTGGAAGAGATGCGCGAGGCGCAGCGCGCGGCGAAGCAGCCGTCGCGCTACGATGGGTTCTGCTTAGGCCTTTCGGCGGCCGACGTCGCGGCGAAAGAAGCGGCGGGCGAAGCTTTCGTCGTACGCATGAAAGTGCCGTCCGAAGGCGTGTGCGCGGTCGAAGATCTCGGGCGCAGCGCGCCGATCGAGTTCGAGTGGAAGACCGTGGATATGCAAGTGTTGCTCAAGTCCGACGGTCACCCCACCTATCATCTCGCTAACGTGGTGGACGATCACCTGATGGAGATCACGCACGTCATTCGTGGCGAGGAGTGGGTTTCGAGCGCTCCCAAGCACTTGCTGCTCTATAAGTATTTCGGATGGGATGCGCCCAAGCTGATGCATTTGCCGCTGCTGCGCAATCCCGACAAGAGCAAGCTGAGCAAACGCAAGAACCCCACGTCGATCCTGTTCTATCGTCGCTTGGGCTACCTTCCCGAGGCGCTCTTGAATTTTCTGGCAGTGCTCGCGAACGGTGCATCCAAAGAAGAGAACGAGCTGATGCCGCTCGCGCAGCTCGTAGAACGCTTCGAACTGGAACGGATCGCGCAGGGTGGCCCGGTCTTCGACGTGCCGAAGCTCGATTGGCTTAACGGGCGTTACATTCGCGAGCGTCTCGACGTCGATGCGTTCGAAAAGAGCGTGGCCGAGTGGGGCTTCGATCCGCAGCGCTTGCGGCGCATCGCCGAGCTCGCGCATTCGCGTATCGAGCGCTTGAGTGATTTGGGCCCATTGTGCGCGTTTCTCTTTGCCGGACGGTTGCATCTGCGCGCGGAGGACCTGCGCGGCGGTAAACTCGACGGCGACGACCTGCGCAAAGCTTATCAGCTCGCGCTCTGGGAAGTAGATGCGGTGCGTTCGTGGGACGTTGCGTCGACCGAAGGCGCTCTCAAAGTCGTTGCCGAGAAGCTGCAACGCAAGTTTCGCGACGTGGCGCGCCCGTTCTACGTGGCGATCACCGGCAGCCCGACATCGCTGCCTCTCTACGACGCCATGGAGCTGCTGGGGCGCGACATCGTGCGCGAGCGCTTCCGCAACGCGCTCGATCTGCTGGGTGCGCCGAGTGCGCGCGAACAAAAGGAGTGGTCCGCATCGTGAAGTGGCGCGCTATTGTCCTCGCCGCCGGAAAAGGCACGCGCATGAAGAGCGCGCGGCCGAAGGTGCTGCATGAACTGTGCGGTCGGCCGATGCTGTGGTACGTTCTCGACGCGCTGCGAGGCGCCGGCGTCGATGATGTGTTGATGGTGACGAACGACGAACTCGATCCGCACGCGGCGTCGTTCGGCGCGCACAGCGTCGTGCAGAACCCGCAGTTGGGCACCGGGCACGCCGTGCAGATCGCGCTCGACGACTTGGAACTGCGCGAAGACGGTCACGTGCTCGTCGTTTACGGCGACATGCCGCTCGTGGGCGCCGCGACGTTTCGCGCCGTCGTGGATGCAGTGGAAAACGACTCGTCCGTCGCGCTGGCAATGGTGACGGCAAAGATGCCGCTCCCTTCGAACTTCGGCCGCGTGATTCGCCGCGATGGGACCGTCGAACGCATCGTCGAGGCGCGCGACGCATCGCCCGAAGAACTGCAACTCGATGAGATGAACGCGGGCATCTACGCGTACCGCGAGCTCGCGCTGCGCGATTCGGTGCGCGCGCTGCACAACGACAACGCGCAGCGCGAATACTATCTTACCGATACGATCGAAGGCCTGGCCAAAGGCGGCAAGCGCGTCGTGCCCGTCGCCGCGCGCGACCATCGCGACGTGCTCGGCATTAACGATCGGGTCGAGTTGGCGCTGGCGCGTAAAAGCATGAACGCGCGCATCTGCCTTGAGCACATGACCGCTGGCGTAACGATCGTAGATCCCGATGCCACATATTTGGAGCCCGAACTCCGTATCGGACGCGATACGGTAATCTATCCAAATACCACGATCGGTTTGCTTAGCGAGATCGGGGAAGGCTGCGCCATCGGCCCCAACTCGCGTCTTTCAGATGTCAAGCTCGGCGACAACGTCACCGTGCGCGAATCCGTGGTCGTACAGACGAAGATCGGTTCCAACGTCACGATTGGCCCCTTCGCGCACTTGCGCGGCGGGGCGGCGCTGGGCGACGACGTGCGCGTGGGCAACTTCGTGGAGGTAAAGAACGCGCAGATGGCCGCCGGTTCGAAGGCTAGCCATCTGTCGTATCTCGGCGATGTGAGCATCGGCGAGGGCGCCAACATCGGCGCCGGCACGATTACGTGCAATTACGATGGCAAGAAAAAGAACCGCACGACGATCGGCAAGAACGCGATGATCGGCTCGAACTCATCGCTCGTCGCGCCGGTGACCATCGGCGACGGCGCTCTGACCGGCGCCGGATCGGTGGTTACGAAAGACGTGCCGCCCGGCGCGCGCGTGGCAGGCAACCCCGCGCGTCCGTTAGACGCTCGACCGCGCTGAGGATGCGCGGAACGTAGTCGAACTTATTAGACGTCGCGGGGATCGTGCACGAGAATGGCCCGTTCCGCAGCAAAGCGGGCACTCTCCTGTACGGCGTGCTTCTTTGGGCGTTTTCCATCATGTCGGCGTGGCTCGGTGCGGCAGTCTGCTGGTTGGCAGCGCGCAACCACGCGCTGCGTTTGTACTCGCGGCTGCTCGAGCGGCGCGAGGCTGATGGTTTGGACGGCATGCTGGCGTACTGCGCCGCATCGCGCGTGGGCGTGCGCGCGTTGCTGGAAGCGTTGGCCGAGAACGTGCGCAAGCTCGATGCGGGCGCCGACGTGTTGGCCGCTTTCGTGCCCGAGCTTGACGAACTGCGTTGCATTTTTGTCGACGGCATTCGCGGCGAGCACCTCGTCGATCTGTGCGTGAGCCGCAGCGACGAACGCTTGCTGCCGTCGATTGCGGCCGCGCAACAACGCCGCGCTTCGTGCGATGGCGGCCTGCTGGCATCAGACCGCCGCGCGTTGGCGGTGCCATTGTGCGACGACGACGGCGTTGCCGCGGTCGTCTATGTGGCGACCACCCGCGCGCGGTTTGGCGATCTGGATGCGCTGGTGACCGCGATCGAGCGCTGCAGCATCCCGTATGCGCTAGCTTGCGAACGCGAACGCGACGTCGCCAACGCAACGTTTGATGGCCTTACGGGCTTGCTCTCGCCACAGGCATTTCGCGCGCGGTTGCACGACGAGATCGCGGCTATGCGCGCGCACGATGGCGATGCCGCAGCGCTGCTCTTCGTGGATACCGATGAGTTCAAAACCGTCAACGACACGCTGGGGCATCAGGCCGGCGACGCGGTGCTGCGGCAAATGGCCGGCATTCTGCGCGCGCACGCAGTGCGCGACCTGGATATCGTGGCGCGCAACGGCGGTGACGAGTTCTGCGCATTGCTGCGAAATACACCCAAGACGCGCGCCATCGAGCGCGCGCGGGCGCTGTGCGCCGCGGTGCGCTCGCACGATTTCGGCGTCGGGCGCGCGATGAGCGCCAGCGTGGGGGTGGGGGCGTTTCCGCTCGATGCGTCATCTTCGAAAGAACTGCTCGAGTTAGCCGATGCCGCGATGTATTTTAGCAAGCGGGCCGGGCGCGACCGCGCATCCTATGCGGCGGCTCCCGGCCGCTTCGTCGCCTGTGAGCGCTGACAAGCGATTGGGCGGCGGCGGCGAATGAGGCCGCGATGGCCTCGACGATGCGGACCCTGCGCGTGCTGCTGGCTCTCTGCGTGCTCTTGGGTGCCGCGGCGCCGCTCCAGGCGGCCGTGCTGCGTCCCAACGCCGTCGATCGCCGCGTCAGCGCAATCCCCGCCGCACGGTTGCTCTCGCAGCCGGCATCGGCGCTGGTGGACCCGAATCGCCAAGCGGCCGCCGCGCGCTACACGCGCTGGCGCATTCCGGGCTTTCTTGCCGAAGCGCTGCTGCCGATCTTCTTGCTCGTATATTTTTGGCGCAGCGGTGCGGCCGCGCGCACGCGCGATGCGCTTCGCGCGCGCATGCGTTCGGAGTTTGCGGTGCGCTGGTGTTTCGCATCTCTGCTCACGGTCGTTGCGAGCGTTGCCGCGCTGGTTCCGAACTTTTATTTGTACCGCATCGAACGCGTGATGGGGCTGCTTGCCGAACGTAACTATCTATGGGCGTTAGACTGGCTTTGCACTATGGTGGTGGCCGCGCTCGTCGTGGGCGTTGCGGCGGCGGCGGTCTTGTGGCTGGCCGACCGCACGCATCAGTGGTATCTCTACACGGTGGCCGGCATCGCGGCGGGGGCCATCGTTGTGGCGTTTCTCAATCCGTTCGCATTCGCGCCGCTCACTCACCGCGACGAAACGATTTCGCCGCTGCGGGCATCGTCATACTATGCGGCCGAGCGCGGCGTCGGCATGTCACTGCCGATCGTCGTGCGCGATCGGTCGGTGCGCTCGCAGACGGGCGACGCATCGCTGGTCGGGCTGTGGACGTCGCGCCGTATCGTGCTCTCGGACACGCTGATCGCCGGCGCGACCTCGGGAGAAACGCGCTTCTATGTGGCGCTCGAAGCGGCGCGCGCGTCGCAGGGCGATCCGCTGCGGTCAGTGCTGTTCGATGTGGCCATCGCGGTGCTGGGAATCGCGCTAGCGGTCTTCGCCGCCGATCGTTGGCGCTTTCGGCGCGACGATGACGAAGTGTCGCGCTTGGCGCTGGTGGGTGCGCTGATCGGTTGCGCATATTTGATAGTAACGCCGCTCTATAATGTCGGCGCGCGCGCGATGGAAGGGCAGGCCGCTGTCACGGCTGCTGCCTCGCTGGACGATCGCGCATCGGCCGTGCGCGCGGCGGTGCGGGCCGCGGATCAGGGCATGCTTGCGATCTGCCCGGGAACGTTTGCGCGCTTATATTTTACCGACGCGCCGCCGGCGGCAGCCTTGGTGAGCGCCTATAACGGCAGCGCGCCGTCGTGTAAATAGGTTACGGCGCGACGGCGTTCGCGAAGCGCATCGCGCTTTCGATGCCGTCGTGCAGCCACAGTTCGACTGCGTCGGATGCGGCCGAGATCGTGGCTGGCAGCCGCTCGCGCTCGGCATCGGGAAACGGCGAGAGCACGTGATCGATCGTGTCGAACTGCGGGCGGCCGACGCCGATGCGCAAACGCGGGAACGCTTCGCCCAGCACGCCGATGATGGACCGCAAGCCGTTGTGCCCGCCATGCCCCCCGTTGGGGCGCATGCGCAGTTTTCCGAACGGCAAATCCATGTCATCACTAATTGCGAGCACGTTCTCCGGCGGTGTGCGATACCACGACGCCAACAGGCGTACGGGCACGCCGGAGAGGTTCATGAACGACTGTGGCTGCACCAGCACGGCGTGCTCGGACGTCACCAGCGCTTGGCGAGCTTTATCTTTCGTGCGCCACTGTTCGACGTTCCAACGTCGCGCGAGTTCGTCAACGACTAAGAAGCCGACGTTGTGTCGCGTGCGTTCGTACTCGCGACCGGGGTTCCCTAAACCGACGACCAGCCGTAGTGGCTGGTCGTCGTGAGGTTTGCTGCGTCCAAAAAGGCCCACGCGGATTAGCTTCCCGCGTTTGCCTCGTTGGTCTTCTCGCCGGTCGCCGCTTCGGGCTCGACCTGTTCGAGCGTGGTGCCAGTAGCGGCATCTTCCACGGCCTGCGCGGTGCGCGAGGCTTCGACTGAAACGACGATCGTGTCGGCTGGCGTGACCAGTTTGAAGCCGGCGGGCAACGCAACGCTCCCCGCGGTCGCGTGTTCGTGAATGCCCAGGGCGGTCACGTCGAGTTCCAACTGCTGGGGTAGCGCGTTCGCGGGGCCCGCGATTTCGAGCTCGCGCGCGATGACGTCCATCACGCCGCCCGAGTCTTTAACGCCGCGCGGAATGCCGATCGTGACGAGCGGCAGTTTCGCATGCACGCTCTCGGTCGCGGAGACGCGCTGCAGATCCGCGTGCAGCAGGCGATAGGTGACGGGGTTGCGCGCTACGTCGCGCACCAGCGCAGTGACGCCGGCGCCTTTTCCGGAGACCAGCGTAACGATGCCGGTGCGTCCGCCGCGGCGCAGCACTTCTTCGAACGCGCGCGCGTCGAAAGCGATGTGCTCGGGGGCGGCTCCGTGGCCGTAGATGACCGCAGGCAGCTTGCCGGCGGCGCGCAGTTTGCGCGAGGCATTGCCGCCCGCTTGCGCGCGGTTCTCAACGGTGAGCGTAAGTAGTTCTTGTGCCATGATGAGGTAACGATTCTCCAGAGGGATTATGGTGCCGCAACGGGCTCCGGTGGTTCGAGCGTCGTCACGGCAGCGCTTGCAGAGACGGCGCCGTTGGGCGGCTCGTCACCGAAGAGCTCCGAAACGGAACGATTGGTTGTGATGCGCGTGATCGCGTCCGCGAACGTCTGCGCGATGGAAAGCTGCGTGAACTTCGGGTGTGTCGCTACGTCAGCGAAGGGAATCGTGTTGGTGACGATGATCTTTTCGATCGGCGACTTTTCGAGCACCTCGATCGCTTCACCCGCGAAGATGCCGTGCGTAGCAACCGTGCGCACGCTGGTCGCGCCGCGCGCCAGGATCGCTTCGGCCGCTTTCGCGAGCGTGCCGCCGGTGGAAATCATGTCGTCCACAACCACCGCGATCTTGCCCTTCACGTCGCCGACGATGTCGGTCACTTCGGACACATCGGGCTCCGGGCGGCGTTTGAAGACGATCGCTAGCGATGAGTTCAAGCGCTTAGCGAAGAGTTCGGCGCGATGCACGCCGCCGGCGTCAGGCGAAACGATGACGATCTTGTCGTCGCAGAGGCCCTCTTTTTTGAGGTGATTGCAGAGCACTGGCATCGCCATCAGATTGTCCACCGGCATGTCGAAGAAGCCTTGAATCTGCGCGGCGTGCAAGTCCATCGTTACGATGCGCTTGGCGCCGGCGATCTTGAGCAGGTTCGCCACGACCTTGGCGGAGATGGGCTCGCGGCCTTTGGTTTTTTTGTCCTGTTTGGCGTAACCGTAGTACGGAACGATCGCGGTGATACGAGCGGCCGATGCGCGACGCAGGGCGTCGATCATCAGCAGGAGCTCCATCAGCGCGTCGTTGACGCCGTTGCCGTTGGGTGCCTTACAGATCGACTGAACGACGAAAACTTCGGATCCGCGCACGTTTTCGCCGATCTCGATACGTGTTTCTTCGTTCTTGAACTTCGAAACCAGAGCTTTGCCGACGGCCGGCAGCCTGAGCCGCTTGGCTATCTCGTTGGCGAGTTCGGGGTTCGAGTTTCCGCTAAAGACCAGCGGGGTGTGGCTCAACGGGCTTCTCCAGGGAAAGTAAGTGTTCTTCAGGTTCCGAGCGTCGCTCGCCCTCTCCTCGCCAACGGCCGAAACCGGGCCCGGGCGGCCGGTGTTGAAGGAGCGCACCATGGCCCAATCGTTTCAACTGGTCGCCCCATTCGCGCTCGCCGGCGACCAGCCCAAAGCGACCGACGCGCTGGCCGCCGGCGTACTGCGCGGCGACCGGGCGCAGACGCTGCTCGGTGTCACTGGGTCGGGCAAGACGATGGCCATGGCCCGCGTGGTCGAGCAGGTGCAGAAGCCGACCCTGGTGCTCTGTCACAATAAGACGCTGGCGGCACAGCTGTGCGCCGAGTTTCGTGAATTCTTCCCGAACAACGCGGTCGAGTATTTCGTCTCGTACTTCGACTACTACCAGCCCGAAGCGTACATTGCGTCCACCGACACCTACATCGAAAAAGATTCGTCGATCAACGACGAGATCGAACGCCTGCGCCACGCCACCACGCAGTCGCTGCTCACGCGCTCCGATACGCTGATCGTCGCGTCGGTGTCGTGCATCTACGGTTTAGGCTCGCCGTCGGATTATATGGAGATGTCGGCGCACATCGCAGTGGGCGATGAGCTGGATCGCGACCTGCTGCTGCGCAAGCTGGTGGATATGCAGTACCGACGCAACGATTTGAACCTCGTGCGCGGCACCTTCCGCGTGCGCGGCGACACGCTGGAGTTCGTAGGCGTGGAAGAAGAGCTGGTGCATCGCATCGAGTTCTTCGGCGACACGATCGAAGCGATCAACGTGGTGAACATCCTCACCGGCGAATACGTCAGCAGCAAAGACGAGATTACGATCTTCCCAGCCAAGCATTTCATAACGCCCGACGAAAAACTGCGCCGCGCCATCGCGAGTATCGAAGTGGAAGCCGCCGAACGCGTGAAGTATTTCAAAGATCACGGCAAACTGCTCGAAGCGCAGCGCTTGGAAATGCGTTCGCGTTACGATTTGGACATGCTGCGCGAGGTCGGTTACTGCAACGGCGTCGAGAACTATTCGCGCCATCTCTCCGGTCGCGAAGCCGGTTCCACACCGTGGTGCCTCTTGGATTTTTTTCCCAAGGATTGGCTGCTCTTCATCGACGAGTCGCACGTGACGCTTCCGCAAGTGCACGGCATGCACGCGGGCGACCGGGCGCGCAAACTTTCGCTGGTAGAGCACGGCTTCCGCTTGCCCAGTGCACTCGATAACCGCCCACTCACATACGAAGAGTTCGACAAGCATCTTAACCAGGTGATCTACGTCTCGGCAACGCCGAGCACGTACGAGACCGGGCGCAGCGCGCAAGTGGTCGAAATGATTATTCGCCCGACTGGCCTGGTGGATCCCGAAGTGGACGTGCGCCCCACGCGCAATCAGGTGGACGATCTCATGGAAGAGATCCGCAAGCGCGCCGAACGCAAAGAGCGCACGCTGGTTACCACGCTCACCAAGAAGATGGCCGAAGATCTGACGGATTTCTTGTTGGAGATGGGCTTTAAGGTGCGTTACCTGCACAGCGAGGTGGACACGCTCGAACGCATTGCCATTTTGCGGGACCTTCGTTTGGGCGTTTTCGACGTGCTAGTCGGCATCAACTTATTGCGCGAGGGGTTGGATCTTCCGGAAGTATCGCTCGTCGGCATTTTGGATGCCGACAAAGAAGGCTACCTGCGCAGCGGCACGTCGCTGATCCAGACGATCGGCCGCGCCGCGCGCCACGTCGAGGGCCGGGTCATCATGTACGCCGATGTGATCACGGAGTCTATGGCGCGCGCGCTGGGCGAGACGAAGCGCCGCCGCGAGATTCAAGTGGCACACAATCTCGCACACGGCATCGAGCCGCGTTCGGTGCGCAAAGAGATCCACGACATCCTCGCGATGATCGGGGCGGGCGAAGAGACCGCGCCGAAATTGCGCGCCGAGAAGATTCCGCGCGACGTCGCCATGCGCATGGCCGCCGAACTGGAATCGAAAATGCGCGAGTTCGCCGGCAAGATGGAGTTCGAAAAGGCCGCCGCCATTCGCGACGAGCTGATCGAACTGCGCAAGCAGATCGGCGGCAACGAATCGATTCTCTTCCAGGGCAAAGCCCCGAAAATCTTCGAAGCCTCCCTCAAAGAACTCGTCGGCAAATAGCGCGCGAGCGCCGCGAAGGTCGGTAGTGGAGCGCAGGAGAAGGCGTCGCGCATAGGAGTGCTTGGATATGAAGGTTGTTCTTTCGGTCGTTCTCGTGCTGTCGCTGGCGCCGCTCGCTGCCGCTGCGGCGACCACGTCGTCCGCCGCGCCGTCGGTGCACGCCACACCCAACGTATCCGCGGTTACGATTGCGCGCGCGAAAGACTGGCTACATCGCCTGCAGAACGCGGACATCGATCGATCCCGGCTCACGCCGAAGATGCAGGCCGCGCTGGCACCCGCCGCCGCGAATGCATTCGCCGCGAAAATCGGACCCTTCGGCACCATCGAAACATTTCTGCCGACCGAAGAGCATCACGTCGAGGGTAACACTGCATACGTTTTTGACGTCGGTTTTCAAAATGGCACCAGCGCGTACTTCGTCTTCGAGACGAACGATACGTCGGGCAAAATCAGCGGTCTCAACCTCAAGCTCGCTGAGTAACGACGGTTCCTACACACTCGGCGGAGTCGCAACGCCGCTTCAACGAAGCTCGCCAGGTTCTCGCGTGGTGCGTCGCGGTACGCGTCATGCCGATAGCAATAAGCGACTTGACCAAACGGCTAAACGTCGCGCTGCAGTCGCAGGACGTTGAGGAGCTCATCCGGCTGACGGCCTCCGCAAATGGCATGTTGCCGCGCGCGCGCCCTGCGAACGATCGGCCGGCGGTCGATCCGGTAGCGGACGGCGGGGACTGGTTATTCGACAACGGGATCGTGCGCGCTCGTGTAGCTGCGAACGGTTCGCTAACGCAATGCACGTTGGCGAACGGTCCGAGTCTCGTCGCACCCGCTAACGTAGCCGTCGTCGATGCCGGCCGCTGGCGCGGCATCAAACACGCCAAACCCGTGTCGAGCGCGGTCGTCGATGACGCGTTGGAAGTTCATCTCGTTGCGGGCGCCGCAAAAATAGCGATGCGCGTCGAGTTGCGACCCGACGAGCCCTTCCTGCGCGTGAACGCTGCCGCGGCCGGTACGGGCGCGCTGCGGATGGAGCATCGTTTTGCTGCACCGCGCGTTGCCTTATGCGGACCGGACGGGGAGCGCTGCGCGCTGATTTCTGCAGACACGGCCGCAATCGCGATTTGCGCGCTCGATCTCGCGGCGTGGAAGGTGCGCGAACTGCCTAAAGGCGGCGTAGCCGTCGATGCGCCGCTAGGCGCGATCGATGGCGACGGTGCCGCCGCTTCGTGGGCGTTCGCGCCGTTGCGAGTCGACGCGAGTAAGGGAGAGGCCGAAACGCTCTGGCAGCAGTTCGCGTACGAAACGCGCGTGCGACTCTTTCAAAGCACCGATTACGGCGTGCTAGTCGAAGGTTGCGGACCGGCCGATGACGGCGACGGTGTGATGGTGACGGTGCGCGAGTGCAATGGCGTTGCGGGCACGATGCGCGTGCGCTGCGGCGGGCGTATGCGCGAGGCCGACGGTGCAACGATCGAACAAGAGTATTTGGTCGCGCCCATCGGCGCGAGCGAAACGCGCGAGATTCGGGTACGCTTCTAACGATGACGAAGCGTTTCGACGCGGTGCTCTTCGACTTGGACGACACGCTGCACGACGACACGTACGCCTACAAAACCGCAGCCGGAGAAGTTACGGCCGAAGTTGCGGCAGAGCACGGCGTGGATGCGCTGGCGCTCGAGACCGCGTACGTGGTCGAAGCCGAGAGTTTTTGGCATCGACTTTCATCGGCGCATCTGAAAGAACGCCTTGCCGGCACGTGCGCGCGCATGTGGGCGGCAGCGCTACAAAGCGTAGGAATTGCCGACGAAGCGCTCGCGCAGCAGTGCGCGCAGCGCTACAACGCCTACCGCAACGCGCACCTTACGCTCTTTCCCGGCGCGCTGGACTTGCTGCGGGCACTGCGCGAAAGCGGCTGCAAGTTAGGTCTGCTCACGAATGGGTTTTCGGAGACGCATCGCGATAAGATCGAGACGCTGCAGATCGGCGAATACTTCGACGCGATTTTCATGCCCGACGAAGTCGGCTTGCTCAAGCCCGATCCGCTGCTCTTCGCGCACGCCTGCACAACGCTGCACTCCCCGCCGGCGCGCAGCGCCATGATCGGCGATCGCTACGAACGCGACATTCGCGGCGCGAAGACGGCCGGGCTCTATACGATTTGGATGAACGTGCACGGCGGCACCGTGCCGATCGGCGCGCCCGAGCCCGATGCGACCGTGCCCGGCATCGCCGGCGTGCGCGCCGCGCTGTTAGGCTAGGAGGCGGCTGCCGCGTAGCTGAAACTGCGGGTCCCACTCCGGGTTTTAAGAGGAACGTATGCCCACCGGTCTCGATGCGATCGTTATTAAAGGCGCGCGCGAACACAACCTCAAGAACGTCGATCTCGTTCTGCCGCGCAACCGGCTGATCGTGGTGACCGGGCTTTCGGGCTCCGGCAAATCTTCGCTTGCGTTCGACACGATCTATGCCGAAGGGCAGCGTCGCTACGTGGAGTCGCTCTCGTCGTACGCGCGGCAGTTTCTCGGGCAGATGGAGAAGCCCGACGTCGATTACATCGAGGGATTGTCGCCCGCAATTTCGATCGATCAGAAATCGACCTCGCGCAACCCGCGTTCGACCGTAGGCACCGTCACCGAGATTTACGATTACCTGCGGCTGCTCTACGCGCGCGTCGGCACGCCGCACTGCTACAACTGCGGGCGCGAGATTTCGTCGCAGTCGTCGGAGCAGATCGTGGACGCGATTCTCGAGCTGCCGGAAGGCAGCAAAATTCAAATACTCGCGCCGCTGGTGCGCGGACGCAAGGGCGAGTACACGAAGCTGTTCGAGGAGATCGCCAAAGAGGGCTTCTCGCGCGTACGCGTGGACGGCGAGATCAAAGAGCTGCGCGAGAAAATCGCGCTCGATAAGAAGCGCAAGCACACGATCGAAGCGGTCGTCGATCGTTTGGTCGTCAAATCCGACGTGCGCAAGCGCCTAACCGACTCCATCGAGACGACGCTGCGGCTCTCCAGCGGCATCGTGACGCTGTTAGCCGACGAACCCGGCGCCAAAGGCATATGCGAACTGACGTTCAGCGAAGCGTTCGCGTGCGTGGAATGCGGACTCTCGTTCGAAGAACTGGCGCCGCGACTATTTTCGTTTAACTCGCCGTACGGCGCGTGCCCCACATGTAGCGGCCTGGGCGAAAAAATCGAGATCGATCCGTGGAAAGTGATTCCGGACCGCAGCAAATCCATTACCGGCGGCGCAATCGTGCCGTGGAGCAAGAGTTTGGGCTCCGGGCGGTTCCCATCGATGAATCCGTATTATCTGCAGCAGCTCGAGCGCGTGCTCAAACGCCATCGCGTGAAGATGAGCACGCCGATCGACGAGATGAGCGACGAGGTCGTCGATCTCATTCTCTACGGCACCGACAGCGAACAGAATTTTGCCTATACGTCCAAAGCCGGCAAAGTGTGGGAGTACAAAGCCACGTTCGAAGGCGTGGTCAACAATCTGGAACGGCGCTATTCTGAAACCTCGAGCGATTACGTCAAGGAAGACATCGAGAAGTTCATGTCGGCGGCCACGTGTCCCAAGTGCAAGGGCGCGCGCTTGAAACCCGAAGCGCTGGCCGTGACCGTGGGAGGCAGCAATATCTCAGAGCTGACGCACATGTCGATCGAGCGGGCCGAGGCGTTCGTGCGCAAGCTCACATTGACCGATCGTCAAGAGCAGATCGCGAATCAGATCCTCAAAGAAGTGCGCGGACGTTTGGGCTTTCTTACGAACGTCGGCTTGAACTATCTCACGCTAGCGCGTTCGGCCACCACGCTTTCCGGCGGTGAATCGCAGCGCATTCGACTGGCCACGCAGATCGGCTCGTCGCTGGTCGGGGTGCTCTACATCTTGGACGAACCGTCTATCGGGTTGCATCAGCGCGATAACGATCGTCTGCTGGCGACGCTCAAAACGCTGCGCGATCTTGGCAATACGCTCATCGTCATCGAACACGACGAAGACACGATGCGCGAAGCCGACGTGATCGTGGATGTCGGACCGGGCGCGGGCGCCGAGGGCGGGAGAATTCTTACGGTCGGCACGCTACCCGAGATCGTTTCGAACCCGGAATCGGAGACCGGCGCATATCTCTCCGGGCGCAAGTTCATTCCAATTCCAAAGAAGCGCCGCAAACCGCGAGCGTGGCTGGAAGTCAAGAAAGCCACCGCCAACAACCTGCAGGGCATCGACGTGTCGTTTCCGCTGGGGGTTTTCTGCACGGTGACCGGCGTGAGCGGCTCGGGCAAATCGACGCTGGTGAATCAAGTACTGATCAAGGCTCTCAACCAGCATCTGCATGGCCAGCCCGCGGGCGGCACCTACGGTACGGTGAAAGGCGCGAAAGAACTCGACAAATTGGTCGTCATCGATCAATCGCCCATCGGCCGCACGCCGCGCTCGAACCCGGCAACGTACACCGGCGCATTCGATCACATTCGCGAACTCTTCTCGATGGTTCCCGACGCGAAGATGCGCGGATACACGCCGGGGCGCTTTTCGTTCAACGTTAAGGGCGGCCGCTGCGAGGCATGTCAGGGCGATGGGATCATCAAGATCGAGATGCACTTTCTGCCCGACGTTTACGTGCCGTGCGAAGTTTGCAAAGGCAAACGCTACAACGCGCAAACGCTCGAGGTGAAATACAAGGGCAAGACCATCGCCGACGTGCTGGAGATGCGGGTGGACGAAGCGGTCGAAGTGTTTGCGAGCATTCCCCGCATCAACAACAAACTCAAGACGATCTGCGAAGTCGGCTTGGGCTACATCAAGATGGGGCAGCCTGCCACAACTCGCAAGCGAACTTTCGCGCCGTTCTACGGGCCGCACGTTCTACGTGCTGGACGAGCCGACGACGGGGTTGCATTTCGCAGACATCCACAAACTGCTCGAAGTTCTCGACCGCTTGGTGCAGACCGGCAACACGGTGCTGGTAATCGAGCACAACCTCGACGTGGTGAAGACCGCGGACTACGTGGTAGATCTGGGGCCCGAAGGGGGAGATCGCGGGGGCACGGTGGTCGCCACCGGCACGCCCGAAGAAATCGCGAAGGCCAAAGGCTCGTTTACCGGCGAGTATCTGCGCCCGACGCTGCGCGACGAACGCGCGAGCGGGCACCGCGCGGTGGACGCCAAGGAACTGGCGCGCCTCGAGCGCGAGAATCTCGACGCTCTCGACGATCTCGCCAAGGGAGAGCGAGTCGCCGTCGAAGTATAGGCA
>CAJDWF010000024.1_pt1 | contig 40122 bp, 38 predicted proteins | sample 7391541 | NCBI WGS metagenome assembly CAJDWF01 (sample SAMEA7055727, study PRJEB34461) | soil metagenome | biome: terrestrial ecosystem; feature: Peninsula; material: soil | place: Antarctica | collected 2016
GGGGGCATAGCTCAGCTGGTAGAGCATCACGCTGGCAGCGTGAGGGTCAGGAGTTCGAGTCTCCTTGCCTCCACCAAGAATCGCTCGTTTTGACGGGCGATTTTCTTTTCGCGGCTCGAAAGTGTTGCTATCTCGTTGCCGCATCTTGAAACTACACTTCGCAAACGGCGAACGCAGCGGGCCGGTGCCGACGAAACGCGCCTTCTTGCGCTACGCTATTCCGGCTTCAGCTATCGTGGAAACCCGAAGGTCCCGCCGCCGAAGGTTCGCGAGGAACGAACGTCGCACGAGCCACGAATCGCGGTTTGGTTGCGAGAGCAACCCGCGCGCTCGCGCTTGGGAGAATCGAAGAAGACGTGTGGTCGCCCCAGACGTACTCCGTCGCGGTTGGGCTTATGGTGCTCAGCATGTTGTGCTGGGGCAGTTGGAACAACACACAAAAAATCGATCGCTCGTGGCGATTCGAACTCTATTACTGGGACTACGTTTGGGGCATTCTAATCTGCACGCTCGTCGTCGGTTTCACTTTCGGGAGTGTCGGCGGGTCGTCGCAGAGTCTCGCGCACAACCTCGGCGGTGCGAGCGCGCGCGCGATCGGCGAAGCGTTCGCGGGCGGCGTGATCTGGAACGTCGGAAATCTTTTGCTCGTCGCAGCGATCTCGATCGCCGGCATGGCGGTGGCGTTCCCGGTCGGCTGCGGTCTCTCGCTCGTCATCGGCGTCGTGCTCAACTATCTCGTGAATCCATCGGGGAACCCGGTCCTGCTCTTCGGCGGCGTCATCGTGATCTGCTTCGCGATCGTCGCGGATGCACTGGCGTATCGCGAGTTGACCGCCGGGAAGAACGCGGGCGCGAAAGGCATCGTGCTGAGCCTCGTCTGCGGGGTTGTGCTGGGGTTTTTCTATCCGTTCGTGGCGCGTTCGATGACCGGGCCGCAGCATTTGACGCCCTACGCTGCATCGCTCGTCTTCGTGATCGGCGCGTTCGCCTGCACCATTCCCTTCGGGTACGCTCTGATGCGCAGGCCCGTGGTTGGCACTCCGCTGCGCATGCGCGACTATCGCCTGGGACGCGCCAGCCAGCATGCGTGGGGTGTGCTTGGCGGGCTCGTCTGGGGTGTGGGCACGGTCTCCAGCTACGTGGTGGCGAACGTTCCGCTCGTCGGCCCAGCTGTTTCCTTCTCGATGAGCCAGGGAAACACGATGATATCGGCCCTCTGGGGCGTACTGGTCTGGAAAGAGTTCCGCGGAGCGAGGGCACGCGTGCGCGTTCTGTTGGTTGTCATGTTTGCGCTCTTTGCCGTGGGTCTGGCCTCGATAGGCCTCTCGCCGATCGTGAGGTTCTGATCGCGGCGCGCGCGACGTTCGCAAAGGAGTTGTAGATGCCATACGACCGTCAGTACGATGTAATCATCATCGGAACGGGAGCCGGAGGCGGAACGCTCGCCTACGCTCTGGCATCATCGGGGAAGCGGATTCTGCTACTGGAGCGCGGCGACTTCTTGCCGCGCGAGAAGGGCAATTGGGATTCGCGAACGGTCTTCGTAGAGAACAAGTACCAATCCGAAGAAACCTGGCTCGACAAGCACGGCAAGCCTTTTCACCCCGGCATTCACTATTACGTCGGCGGCAATACAAAAGTGTACGGCTCCGCGCTCTTTCGCTTTCGGCCCGAAGATTTCGGCGAGGTCGAACATGCCGGCGGCATTTCGCCCGCGTGGCCGTTGCGCTACGACGATTTCGAGCCGTATTACACGCGCGCCGAGCAACTCTATCACGTCCACGGCGAACATGGAACCGATCCGACCGAAGGACCGGTCAGCGCGCAGTATCCACACGCACCCGTCAGCCACGAGCCGCGAATTGCGGAGCTGCGCGACGATCTCGTCAAGCTCGGCTACCACCCGTTCCCATTGCCGTTGGGAATTCTGCTCGACGAAAAGGCGAACGGCAAGGCGCGCTACGACAGCGCGTGCGTGCGCTGTCCCGCGTTCGACGGGTTCCCGTGCCTCGTCAACGGTAAGGCCGACGCCCAAGTAATTTGCGTGGAGCCGGCCTTGCGCCACGCCAACGTCACGTTGCTGACGAACGCGTTCGTGCGCCGACTCGAAACGGATGCGTCGGGTCGCTCGGTGAGCAAAGTGATCGTCGAGCGAGCCGGCGAGAGCCTCGAGTTCTCCGCGGCGATCGTGGTGGTTTCGTGTGGCGCAATCAACTCCGCCGCGCTCCTGCTCCGCTCTGCCGACGACAAGCATCCGCAAGGACTCGCCAACGCATCGGGTGTGGTCGGGCGGTACTACATGCGCCACAACTGCTCGGCGTTCATGGCCGTCTCGAAGACGCCGAATCCGACGGTGTTTCAGAAGACGCTGGGGCTGAGCGACTTCTACTTTGGGAGCGAGGATTGGAAATTTCCGATGGGCCAAATCCAGACGCTGGCGAAATCCGACGGCGAGATGGTGCGCGGCGAGGCGCCGAAATGGGCGATCGTCAAACCGGAGTTCGCGCTCGACTACCTCGCCGAACACTCGATCGACTTCTGGGTTCAGTCCGAGGATCTACCCGACGCCGGCAATCGCGTAACGCTCGATTCGCGCGGCGACATCGTGCTCGACCTCACACCGACCAACGTCGAAGCGCACGAGCGACTCATCGCCAAACTCAAAGAGATCATCACGCACGCCGGCATGCACGACGCGTTGATGCGGCGCGATCTCTACCTGCAAAAGGAAAACCCCATTGCCGGAACCGCGCATCAGGCCGGCACCGTCCGCTTCGGCGTCGACCCGAAGACGTCGGCGCTCGACCTCGATTGCAAGGCACACGATCTCGACAATCTCTACGTGGTCGACGCGAGCTTCTTCGTTTCGATCGCCGCCGTGAACCCGGCGCTCACGATCGCCGCTAACGCGCTGCGCGTGGGCGATCGACTACTGGAGCGTCTCGGTTAAGCCCCCGTGCTCAGGAGCGATGGTACGCCAGATGCAAGACACCGAGAAAGACCCGCTTTGGAAAGTTACGGACGGCGCCAGCATTCGAGAGTGCGCGCTCGCGACCGTCTGCACGCTCGGCGTCCTGGCTCTTGCCGTCTACCTCACACGAGTTTTTGCTGGCACGTGGTGGGGCGTCGCTTCGTCTTTGGCGGTCCTCGTCGGCTTGAGTTGGCCGGAAGCCGTCCTAAAGCGACGCTCCCAGCGTACGGTCATCGCGGCTTTCACCATTGTTTGCAGCGTCGCTATTGCCGGTCTCTTCTATTTGGTGGCAGCCCGCATGCTACAAGCGTGGGTGCTTGGTGCCGTTGCATCGTTCTTCATTTGCGGCGTGGCTATACTAGTCGGGATTTGGGCCTCGCGCTATGCGACCGCACAGATCCGCATGTTCCCAGGCGAGGATCGCACGAGCGGCAAGGTGAGAATCGCGCAATTGGCTTACAGGTTGACTTACGCTGTGCTTCTTGCATCCATGGTCGGCACGTTAATATGAAATGGCCCGAAGAACCTCGTCTTCGTTGCCCCCGGCGCGAATCGTGACGGCCTCGGACACGCTTTCGCGGCCATTTCACGAAAAAGTTCTTGCCTCCGCACCCCTCAAATGACTTTCTAAAGCCGTGGAACCTCTACGTTTCCATTGATGAATCCGGCTATTTGCCCGCCCCCTGGAAACATGTTAGCAACTCAGGCGACTCGCCCGATGAGCCCATATGGCCTCCTCCACGGTTCTTCTATCCTGATAGAGACACCGCATCCCCGAAAGTGTTTGAGTGCCTGAAGTGCGGCGGGCCCCTAGAAAGTTCGAGCGCGGGGGAATCAACGCTGCAAAAGCAAAGCGCCACATTGTATGGCTCGGCTTGAGGGATCGATGAGGATTCGTCTAGGCGCTTCCGGCGACATCGAAGATGCGGCGCTGATTTGGGAACGCGCTCATTTGAAGCGCCTTGGGTTTGTACCGGCGGCCACTCGAAAGGAACAAGCGCTAACGCTACTAATAGCGGCGCGTGCATCGCTTGCGTCTACGAAGTTTCTCGTCTGCGAAGTATCGTCCACCCTCGTTGGCATGCTCTTAGCAAATCAGGCGCGGGAGGCCGACGGGGCCGGTGATATCATTGAAGGCCTACTGCACGTCAGTTTCGTCGCAGTACATCCGGACTATTGGTCATGCGGCATCGCATCCTCGCTTCTCGACCGCGTCGCTGCGGAGGCGGCTGCCGAAGGGTATGCGCGTATGCAGCTGTGGGTCGTCGGAGATAACGATCGCGCGCGTCATGTCTACGAACGTTCAGGCTTTCGCCCAAGCGGCAGCCAAAAACTCGACGGCCATGGCGAGACGATCGTACACTACGAAAACAACTTGGCCAAAATCGCACATCTGGCGAAAACTGGGCCGACGGCATGATCGCACCTGGCGTCGAACCTGCTGACGGTTTGCTCGATCACCATAGGAGCGCCTGCTATCGTCACTATTTTTACTAGTCTCCTTGTCTCACCACAATGCAAGCAAAACGTCCGTTCAAGCGGGCGTTTTGTACGTTATATCGCGGCATGCATGCGGTAGAAACCCGAGCCACTACCATCAACTTTTGGCTCGTGAGGTTACCATGCACTTCTCCATCCCACGGATCGCGCGGGGCGGCCACACTGGTGTTTGCCGGCTCGCCCGCTGCGTGTAATGGCGGCGCCGCCAGCGTCATCGGCGGCGTAACGAACAACGCCTACGTGCGCGTGCTGCACGGATCGCCTGACGCGGGTTCGCTCGACATCGCGCTCGATTCCGCGTCAAATATCATTAGATCGGGCGCCGTATACGGCAACCTAACGACTTATCAGCAGGTTAAAACAGGTTCGCACACGCTCTACGTTTTCGCAAACGGGCAAGACACGGGGACCGGCATCATTTCGCCGATTACGCGCTCGGTCAACGGCTCATCCGACACCACGATCGTGCTTTCCGGCGAAATGCGTCCGTCATATCAGGCTGCAGCAAACTTCGGTGCCACGACGTTCACTGAACAACCCTTCTCAGTGCCAAACGCAGGCGCGGCCATCGTGTTTCATAACGCAGCGCCATTCGCAGCGGCTGCGCTTCCTTACGAAGCTTCACGAGTTCGTCGCGTTCTGCGCTGGTTAAACCATCGCTGCGCTTGCCGCCATGGAGCTCGGATTGCTTTATCCACTTACGCACGGTCTGCTCGGAGGGCTCGAACTTCACGGCGAATTCATCAGGTCTCTGGCCAGCACGGGCCAGATCGATCACGCTCTGCCGAAACTCCATCGGGTAAGAACGAGGGTGCTTTTTTGCCATGTCACAGACCCTTCTCCGCTAAACGGAAAGTGTCCACCGAACCGGGCCAGCTTCAAGGAGAGCTGCATATCACGCATAATATTCCAGCCTCAATAAGCGAATTTCCCGCACAAGGGTCACCGGTCTGATGGTCGCTTTGCCGGGCTTTGATAAGGAGTTTCTCTCGGTGATAAAACTGCGTATGGGCCTCCTCGTGGTGCTCGCATCACTAATAGTGAGTCCAGGACTAGGTAAGGGTGTCAGAATACAACATTTTGTCACAATCGCCCCGCATGGGGGATTCGTCGCTAACGGGTGTTGTTACGCGGGCGGAACGGAGTACGAAATCAATACGTACTTTGGGTCGCCGACAAACAGCGCAAGTGTAAAGTTCGTCCCACGCTCCTGTAGTGTCGATGGGATTTTGTACGGGTTTGCAGCATTCGCTTTTCAGGATTACAAACTACCTCAGGATAGTCCATCTACCTATCGCGTCGCCGGCGGGCGCATCGATGAGAAATGCCCCTGGCACTACTCGCCGGGCGCTCCTAAAACGTAGGTTGAGACCAGTGAAGTCGCGGGAATCTTGGTGAAGGATTTTCCCATCACGATCGGATTCTCTTCGCCGTTCGTCGAGCCTGGAAGATAGGTGGCGTATTGGGCAAGCCTCGGCGGTTGCAAAACGGTTGCAGTACCACGCTGATTCAGCCCGACCCCATACAACCTTGGATGACCGCATCGTGAGGCAAACGCAGCCTCAGCACCCCTCGCCGACCCCCGAAACCCCTGTCTCCACGTTTTCGAGTCTCCTTGCCTCCACCATTTCAGGCCCGCAACTGCGGGCCTTTTCTCTTTCAAAATCTCCGAAGGTGAACTGCCCGGTATGCCCAACTTCCTCGCATGCGTTTTTGCAGCGTCTGCTGCAGTTTTTTCGTCGAAAGCCCAGGCTTGAGGCCCTCTTATTCGAGCGGACATTCGTTCCGGTCGATCACCCGCTTCGCCTTGAACTCGACCAGCGATATCTTGAGATGCGAGCCGCGATGGCCTCCGGTGAACGCATGCCAATTGCGTCAATGCTTGCGTCGCATTTCGTCAGCATCCATATTCGCGGTGAAGAGTCCTCAGCGGATCAGATGATCGATTCAGTTCTCGCATTGGATATCGATCGATCGTAGCGTTCGATGAACACGAATCTCGTCACCATTGAAGAGAGCGACGGCATCGCACGCGTCACGCAACACTACTCGATGACGACGACTGCCGACGCCTTGACGGAGTTGCCGAGAGCACTTCAGACCTTTCCAATCGATACTTGGCAGCGTTCCGACGAACATTGGTTACTGGCGAAGACCCAAACGTTAGAGATTGAGGTCGTAAGCGGCGTGGGCCTACCTGTAGCTGGACCGTCTTCGGATTGATCTCGGCGGCGCTTGACCCTCACGCCATTGCATAAACGACCGCCCTTTCGTGAGTTACGTATTGTAGAGAACTTGCTGTTCAATGGACGCCCCACCAGGTGCAACTGATTGGAGCAGGACGCGGACATGGCCGCCTGAGGCGGTGTTTAACGTGATTGGTGCATTAAAGTCTCCGTTGCTGTCAGCTTGAACACTCGTCTGAAACGTGCCAGTGCCAATCTGGAGCAATCCGCCCAAGGCTGTCGCTTCGCCTGAGGCTACGATGTGCACCGTTGACCCCGGCAACGTTGCCCCAGTCACCCTAAATGAATCTCCGACGGTGCTGTTGCTGCCAGGATGGATATTTCGTAGGAAATTTTCACCAGCGGATCCTTGTTGCGTTTCAAATGTCCATCGGACGTTAAACGTCGCACCGGCTTGCGTGGTCCCGGTAACGTTGACAGTATGGCGGCCTGCGTAAAGCGCGAATGGTGGCGTAACATCAAACCCATTCGCATTTGCATAGACATCGGAGGTGGCGTCGCGGTTGTCGATTGCGACTCGCACGGTGTCGCGATTGACTGGCTCGCTAAAGTTCGCGTGAATTGCCGGCCTCAGCGTGGTGATCGTATTGGTCGGGCGTTCGTTTTTGAGGTAGAACGAAGCATTCGACATGGGCGTTGATGGCGAAGAATTTGCCGGAGAATTTGAGCTTACAATATCCACCGTATTATTGGATTGATTATATTGCACGTAAGCCCCAAGCGCTTGCGCTACAAAACGCAGTGGAACTAACGTGCGGGCGCCGGCCAGAAAAGGCGCGCCATCTAAATAGACGGACTGTCCGTTCACAGTCGCTTGAGTTGAACCAATATGAAGTGAGATGCTACGGCCATTGCCTTGCGCGTTGATTTCCCCGTTGCTATAGACGACACTTGCGCCAAGCTGTTGAAAAACGCCGCGTAGTGGCACGAACACCCGTCCCGATCGTTCCATAGGTGGCTGATCAAAGGCGACTGGTCGGCCATTGACATTGATCGTTACCGGTTGCGATGCTCCGACTGGGGCCGACAAAGCTGAACTCATCACGATGGCAAGCGCTGCAATGAGTCCGGGAACTCGGTGATAACACTGCATTGGATTAAGGCTCCCTCCGGGTATCGAAGGATGGCTGTTTTGCGTCAGCATACCCCTTTAGGCCGAAACCTAGTCGCTGGCAATCCTCTTTGCCGCAGACAAGGCGCCGGCGTGCTGACACAATAGGCCGCATCGGGTATACTGCATCCTGCGCAGTACGCTGGATGATCGCGCCCGCACACGTTACGGGTGAGGAAAGTCCGGGCTTCATCGGGCAGGGTGCAGGATAACGTCCTGTCGGGGCAACTCGAAGGAAAGTGCCACAGAAACAAACCGCCGACCGCAAGGGCGGCAAGGGTGAAATCGTGAGGTAAGAGCTCACGGGGCGACGCGGTGACGCGCGCCCGGGTAAACCCCACCTGAAGCAAGATCGAGCGATGCCGTTCAGGGGAACGGCCGGGCGGCCCGCCCGTAACGCGAGATCGCACCGAGGCACGCGGAGACGCGCGTCCCAGACAGATGGTCATCGCGCCGGGCAACCGGCGTACAGAATCCGGCTTACAGGCGTACTTCGCAAGCCTTCTGTTGGCCTCCGTCGCAACCGGCGGGGCCAACAAGATGTTCTAGGCAATGACCTCAGTTAAGGAGAATCCCCTACTCGTGAGCGATCAGCAGTTTACCCCCGAGATGACCGTCGACGAAGCCTTCAAAATGCATGCGGGCTCGCGCCGCGTTTTCGCGCGCTTTCACCTGGGCGGCTGCTCGAACTGTGCGATTAGTGAAACGCATACTATTGGCCAAGTCAGCGAAGATTACGGCATCCCACTCGAGATGCTGTTGGGCAGCCTCAACGAGCTATGGAGCCAGGGGTCGCTTGCCATCGGTGACCGCGTGCGCATCCCCGACGAGATCCGCGCGAAGATTCCCCAGCTGGCCAACGTGCCGGAGATCGGCGAGATCACCGCATTCGAAGGCGGTGCCTACACCGCCGAGTTCGGTGAGATTCGTCTACAGGGCCTAGCCGAGGACTTCGTCCCGGTTCAGGCCGACGCCACCGCGACCGCGTAAGCGTCGCTATAGCGGCTTGCGTTGGGCGAACGCTTCGTCGGAAGCATGCCAGTGGCCCACTTCGGCTTCGCCCGCTTTCCAGCAGAGATATACGTTCTTTCCGTCACGCTCGGAAGGGAAGTCGAGCAACCCCAAATCAATGTCTTTGACGATGCAGCCAAACGATTCGATGCGATGGATCAGGCGGACGATCGCACTCTTGCGTTCGCCGAACTGCGGTTCGGGCAACGTGGAGCGCGGCTCCGCTAACCGAGAGCCGGGCTGGCTCGTGCGCTGCCCCACGGTTTCGGCCGCCAGCAAACGAATCGCAAGGTCGCGACGCTGCGTCAACAACTCTTCCACGAGCGGAGCGATGCGTGGAATCAGGCCATTGACTCGATCCACAGAAAAGCGCTTGATGTCCGTACTCCCTTTGCGCCCATGAACGCGCAGCGCGTCGTCTTCGTTACCGGTCTTTCCGGCGCCGGCAAGAGTCAAACCATGAAGACGTTTGAAGACTTGGGGTTTCACTGCGTCGATAACCTTCCTCCCACGCTGGTTCCACAGACCCTCGCGCTCTTGGACAGTGCGAGGGTGACGCGCGCCGCCATCGCGCTCGACGTGCGCAGCGGCGGCCCCTTGGGCGATGCTTTGGCGGCCATCGAAGCCGCTCGCGCCGGCAGTCGTGCCGTGGACGTGCTCTTCTTGGATTCGCGCGACGAAATGCTGGTGCGCCGTTATAGCGAAACGCGCCGCCGTCATCCGCTCTCCTCCGTCGGCTCGCTGCGTGACGCTATCGCTCACGAACGCGCTGCTTTTGCGCCGCTGCGCGAACGCGCGGAGTTTAATCTCGATACCACCGGCCTCACGCACGCGACATTAAAAGAACGGATCGCGCAGCTCTTCGCGGGCGACGTAGATCAACGCGCGATGGGCGTGAACGTGGTCGCGTTCGGCTTCAAGTTCGGCATACCGCTCGATGCCGATTTGGTTTTTGACGTGCGCTTTCTGCGCAACCCGCATTACGAGCCAGCACTCGAACCGTTCACCGGCAGCGATCCGCAAGTTGCGGCGTATATCGAAGACGATCCCGGCCTGGCGCCGTTCTTGGAGCGCACGCTTTCGTTACTGGACTTCGTGGTGCCGCGCTATCTGGCCGAAGGCAAAGCATTGCTAACGATCGGCGTCGGATGCACCGGCGGCCGACACCGCAGCGTCTACGTGGCACGGCGCATCCAGCAGCATCTCTCCAGTAATGCCAGTCTGAACACGGCGCTCGAACTGCGAGACGTCTCGCGATGAACCGCGTACGCTTCGCGCGTTGGCTGCTGCCGGGTCTGGGTGTCAAACGCTGGCTGGCAGTCGCGATTCTTGGCGTGATCATTTTAGTAAACGCCATCGGCCGCTTCTTCCTAGCCGAAGGCCTGCACTACCCCGCGAACGAGTTGATCGACCGCATTGTGGACGACTACTTCCCGCCGTCCTATCTGGTGTGGGTCTTCGCGGTGCTGGGCATCCTGCTGATCGTGTTCGGCATTCGCATGTGGTTGCGTGCCATCGTGCGCGCGTCGCTGATCGGCGGCAAAGACCGCATCGTGGATACACTCCTGGGGATGCGTCGCAATCAAGGCTACAAAATCGTTGCGATCGGCGGCGGCACCGGCCTTTCTACGCTGTTGCGCGGTCTCAAACGGCATACATCTAATTTGACGGCTATCGTGACCGTCAGCGATGACGGCGGCTCGTCGGGGCGCTTGCGCAAAGAACTCGGCGTGCTGCCGCCCGGCGACGTCCGCAACTGCTTGGTCGCGCTGGCCGACGACGAAGCGATGGTGACCGATCTCTTCCGCTATCGCTTCTCCGATGGCGAAGGGCTCTCGGGACATTCATTTGGCAATTTATTTTTAGCGGCGATGACGGGCATCACCGGCAACTTCGATGCGGCCATCAAAGAATCGAGCCGCGTGCTCAATATCGTGGGCCGCGTGCTACCGGCAACACTCAGTAACGTAAAGCTGTGCGCGAGCATGCGCGACGGCACCACCGTGATCGGCGAAACGAATATCAGCCAAACCAGCGTGCCGATCGAGAAGGTCTATTTCGACCCGCCAATTGCCGCGCCGTTGGACGAAGTGATCGAGGCGATCCGCGATGCGGATGCCATCGTGCTGGGGCCCGGTTCGCTCTATACGTCGATCTTGCCGAACTTGCTGGTGGATCGCGTCGCGCAAGAGATTGCCGCTTCTTCTGCCGTAAAAACGTACGTCTGCAACGTGATGACGCAGCCGGGCGAAACCGACGGCATGGGCGCCGCCGACCACGTACGCGCGATCGAAGCGTGCGCGGGCATGCGCGTGTGCGATTACGTGCTAGTCAACGACGAAGCGCCACGCAAACTGCTGGAAGCCTACGCCGTGGGAGGCCAAGTGCCCGTGCGCCCGGACGCCGACGAGATCGCGCGCATGGGACTCACGCCGGTACGCTCGCACGTGATCAGCGAAACCGAAACCGTGCGTCATGACCCCAGCAAACTCGCCGATGAAGTGATTGCCATCGTAGATCGCGCCATCGCCCGCCGCTCCTCATTCGTCAAGCCCGCCGCCGCCTACGAACAGCGATCCCCAGCGTAACGCTGCTATTTCTGCGGCGGCGCATCGTCCGGGTAGATTACGTGGGGAGTTATGAGAAAGATGATCTCGTTGCGCTGGTGCGTGGTTTGTTTGTCTTCGAAGAACTTTCCCAAGATCGGAATCCGCGAGAGGCCGGGGATGCGCGTGATCGTCTCCGATGTTACGTCGCGCATCAAACCGCCGAGCACGATGGTTTGATCATCTTTAACACGTAGGGTCGAGTCGATTTTTCTGTTGGCGATGATCGGTAGATCGTTGCCGGCGAAGCCCTCGACTTCGCTATATTCAGGATGCAGTTCGGCGGTGACGCTGCCGTCGGGACCGATGCGTGGCGTCAGGCGTAGCTTGACGCCAATATCGACGAACTGCACTTGTTGGCCGGAGAATGCCGACGTTTGATACGCGATGGGATACGTCTCGCCGATCAGCAGGTCGGCTTCCTTATTGTCGAGCGTGAGCAATTTCGGCGTGGCCAGCACCTGCGCGCGCCCCTGATGGATCATCGCGTTCAAGCGCGCGTTGATCGCAATCGTACCCCCCGAAAACGCATACGTAGCCGCACCGGGCAGCGGCTGCCCTTGCAGATCGATTCCACCGAACTCGAAGCCCACGTCGCTCGAATCATCGAGCGGCGCAACGTCAGCGACCTTCACCTCGAAGAGCACTTGCGGTGACGCGACGTCCGATTTGCTCAAGAACTCGCGTACGGTCGCTTGCGCGTTTTCGTCGCCCGCAACTACGAGCGCGTTGCGGTCGTCATCGGCTGCCACGCTGGCAGACGACGCAACTACTTTCAGCAGCTTGGCGGCGTCCTCGGCCTTTTCGAACTTAAGCGGATACACGTTCGTAGACTGCAAACCCGAACGATCGGACTCGGGCGTATCGAGCGCCGCAACGAGATCGCGCGCGCGCTTGACCGTGTCGCGGTCGGCGCTGATGACTACCGACCCCGTCCGCTTGTCCGCGACGATGACCGCGCCCGGCGGCAGTGCGCCGCCCAGCTCTTTGGCGATGTCATCGGGTACACCGTGCGCCAAGCGCAGGATGACCGTCTGCGATCCCAGCGCGTCGCCGTCATCGTATTTTCGGTTCATGGCATCCGCGGCCCCGACGATCAGGATGCCGTCGGATCGACGCACCTGTAGATCGTTCGCGCGCGTTAACACCGCCAGCGCTTGGTCGAACGTTACTCCCGTGAGATGCAGGGTCACGCGCTGGGGCTTGACGCTCTCATCTGCAACGACGCTAACGCCCGATTCCTCGGAAAGCATCGTCAGCACGTCGGCCAGCGGCGCGCCATGCACGTCGAGCGAGATTCGCATTTGCCCGGCACCGGCGGGCGCCGCTAATAGCGCCGCGCAGAGAACCGCAGCCGAGACGGCCTTCATGGCTGCACCTCCTCGAGCCGTACGCGCGCGCCGTTGGCCAAAACGATGCCGCCCGTGTCGATGGAGGTCACCGACGAGCTGTCGACGCGATCGCCGATGGAGACCAACCGTGTCTGGCCATCTTCTTCGATCAACGCCGAGGCTTTTGCGCCCGACGCTACGGCACGCACGATGACGTGCGACTGCTCGGCCCGCGACGACGAAACCATTTCCGGCGGTGCAGCAAAGGGATCGCGCTCAACGTAGATTTTCGGGAACGGTGTTTCGGCCGGCGGCGGCGTCACGGAAGCGATCGTAAAACTCGCCGAACTTTCCGAGGGCAGCTCGCGCGCCGAACGCGCCGCTAACGGCGAGAGCAGTAGCGCGACGGCGCAGAGCGCGATCGACGCATGCAGCAACCGCGAACGATCCGACGGCAAACGCTTCACGAAACCTCCTTTAACGTATCTCCGGACAAACGATAGACCGTCGCTTGAATCCGACTTTCGATGGTACCGCGCGCATCGGAACGCGGCGGATCCGTCATGGCCACACTGCCCACCTCGAGCATCGGTTGCGAGGCGCTGATTGCGCTCAGAAAGGCCAGCGTCGCTGCGAACGGCCCGCGCACGTCGAGGGTGAGCGCGGTTCCACGGAAATCGCTGCTGTCGCCGCCGACGCTTTTCCGCGGCTCGCGTTCCTCAAACGCCGTAACCGCGACGCCGCAGCGACGGCCTTGCGCCGAGATCTCGTGCAGGAGCGACGCCATCACTTGCGCGTCGCCGCGCTCGCCGGAACGCGCCAGAAACGCGCGCAGATGCGCACGCGCGTCTTCCACGCGCCGCGCGTTTACCAACGTCTGCAGGGCGCGGCGCGTATCTGCATTTGCCTGCGCGGTTTGCGCCCAGCGATCGGCAATCGCGCGCTCCGATGGAGCGTAGACGAACGCATACGCAATCGTCAACGTTAGCGCGGCGGCCGTCCACAGCGCATAGCAGAGATACGCAATGCGCTTCGCTGCATTCTTCACAGGCGCTCGACCGCCAGGGTAAATTCGAATAGCGGGCCCGCGGCCGAGCGTTCGGCGCGGCTCACGCGCTGCACGACGACGTCACCGAAGCGCGCCGAGCTAAGCCCGCGCAGCAGTTCGCCAATCGCAGCGATGCTCTCCGCGCGGCCGCCGACGATCGTACGTCCCTGCTCGGGCGAGAGCGCCGTGAGCCACGAACGTGCGGGAAGGCGCGCGGCAAATGCCGCGAGCGCTTGCGCTCGTCGATAGCCCGATGCGTGAAATCCGCGGATCTCGGTGTCGACAGCGATAAGATGCTTCACATTTGCAACGGAGACGCGCTCCGCAGCAAGTCGCGTGCTCGCGGCCGCTAAGCCCGATTGCGCTGCCTCCCACGCCCGCTCTGCGCGGGCGCGGCGCTCGTGCTGAAGGCCGACACACGATATCAACACCGCGCTTGCAATTGCCAGCGCGAAGGCGCTCGATCGCGCCCGTCGCGGCAAGCGCAGGCGCAGCAGTTCCGCAAGCCAGTGCGGCAGCGGGTCGTGCAGATAGTCGAACGACGTTAGCCGTTCCACAGCGACAATCCGATGGCGACCGACCAATCCGGCATGCCCGCCTTGGCGATGTCATCCGGGACGTTGCGCAATTCGACTGCCGCGCCAGGCCCGTTCACGAGCGCAATCCCTGGAATCAACGCCAGCTTCCGGCGAAGGCCGCGCAGGCGGCTGGCGTTGCCGACGACGGCCAACCGCGCGATAGACAGTCGGCGCCTTCCCGCCGCCACCAACGTTTCAACTTCGTGCAGCAGCGCATCGACGGCGGCGTCGGCCGATGCGCCGCTGCCGTGGATGCGTTTGCGCGCTTCCGCCTCGCGTTCTGCGATGGAGAGATCGCGCGCGATCTCCGCAGTAACCGAGGCTCCGCCGATCGGCGTCCACCAGCTCGCGGCACTGCGACCGTCGCGCACGTGCAGCGCCGTGCGCTGCAGTCCCATATCAAGCACTGCCTCTGCATCCTCATAACAACGCAGTAATGCAAGTGCATCGTGGTCCACGGCCAGCACGCGTAGCCCAGCAGCCCGCAACGCCGACACGCGCGACATCAGTACGCCGCGCTCGACAACGCCCACGCCATACAACTCCGAACCCGAAATCGCTCGCACGCGTACGACCACGTCGCCGCGCGCGGTTGCGCTACGCCGTTCCGCATCCAGCCGGGCCGCCGCGGTTCGCTCCGCGGCGGTCATACGCGGAAACGCAGCCGCGCGAAACGTTGCGGCGGGCGCGCCAACTGCACATACGCAGGCACGACCATTCCAAGGCAGCTCGGAGCGCATCTCCTCAAGCAGCGCGGCGACCAAATGCGGCTCGCGAACGGCGCCGCCATCGCACGCACCAACCGGTAGCTCCCGCACCGCTACTGCCTCTACGCGCGCGCCGCGCATGCCGCGGCGCGTGACGGCGATCCGCACGCGTGTGCTGCCGATGTCGATGCCGGCACGCAGAACATTTCTCACGACAACGAACCGCCCATTGCAGCCGAGAACATGCACCCGATCGCCAGAAAAGGCGCAAGCGGCAGCGCGGTCCCGCGATCTGCTCGCCGCGAGAGCAACAACACCGCGGCCGCGACCCCGCCGCTGACAAAGGCCGCGCCAAGCGCTGCAGCGCCCCACGCGCATCCAAACGCGGCACCCATGACCGCTGCAAACTTCACGTCGCCGAGCCCCATGCCGCGACCTCCGCTTGCGGCCCATAGCACGCCAAGCAGCGCCGCCAGCACAACGCATCCAGCAGATGCCACCAGGAGCGTGCCCGTTCCCGCCGCGCGCAGCAACAGCACGCCTAAGGCACCGAGCGTCACCGTATCGAAGATGAGCCCGCACTGCAAATCCGTTAGCGTGCTAACGCAGGCGGCACAAATCGCAATCGCGGCCGCTACGATCGTGGGATGCCGAAACGACATCGCGGCGCAGAATGCGGGGCCGATGGCAAGTCCCGCAATCCATACACCGCGCGCTTGCAAGATCACGCGGCAGAGCCGAGCCGCAACGACGGCTGCCAGAGCGAAGAGCGCGCTCGCACCGATTCCAACAAGAAGCACATCCGTCACCGGTGCGGATCTCCCGCTCGGCGCAAGAGGACGCGCGTTGCCGAGGCGAAGAGCGCGGAGGGCTCGGTATCGTGGAGGTGTCGAAACGCATCGGCTGACGCAGCATAGCGGCGCAGTTCCAACTGGAGCAACGCCAGGTCGAAGAGCAGCGACTTGTCTGAACGCCTTGCCAGCGCACCGCCCAAGCGACGCACGATATCTTTTTTTGTGCGCGCGTCGCCTTGCATCATCGCCGCGACGGCGACGCGATCCAGGGCTGCGCTCGAAGACGGATCGATCACCAGTGCGCGGCGGTAGTATATCTGCGCGCGCGCCGCGTTGCCGGCTTCGGCGACGTCGTCACCGCGCGCCACCAATCCATTTGCGAGTTCCGGTCGAGCGGCCACAGCGGCCACCGCGATGCCGATGCCCGCGAGCAGCACGCGACGACTATGGGAACGTGTCACGCGAGGACCGCGTAATAGAGGCCGGTCGCCAGCGTTACCGTTGCTGCGACAGTACGTAGCGCAGCCAGATACGCGGGTAAGCCGTTTGAGGCTCTTCGCATGCGCGCCCACGCGGCGACGGCCGCCACCGGAAGCACGTGTCCCAGCGCATAACACGCCATCAGCAGCGCCGCATGAGCCGGTCGACCGGCGGCGGCCGCAGCAATTGCAATCGGCGCGATCAGCGCCGTGCAGCAGGGCGATGCCGCCGACGCGCACAACGCGCCTAGCGCAAAACCCGCACTCGCCGACGCTTTCGTTGCGCGGCGATCGATCAGCAGGGCGTATACCCCCGCAATACATAGACCTAGCGCCGTTAGTTCGTAGTCGAGCGACGACGGAATCGACGCTCGTCCCGCGCTCGCGGCGAGGTACCCGGCGGTCGCATAACAGGCGCACAATCCAACAACGAATGCGCCTGCGTAGAACAGTCTTGCGCCTTGTGCCGCCAATGCCGAAAGCGCTACGGCTCGCGGCGCCGCGCACGGCCCCGCGGCGGTCGCCATGCCGCAAACGCCCGCGACGATTGGCGCCCACGGCGAACCGCCGCTGAGCGCGCCAAGGGCCAGATCGGCAAGGTTCGTCATTGCGACGCCGCTGCGGAATAGCCACCGTTGGAATCAAACTTAATGTGCTGATTCGTGGTGTTCGGTGTGATCTTCTGGAGCGTTCCCGCGTCGTGCAGTCCCGGGCAGACAATCGCGTACGATGCATCGCCCGCCGTCGGGTTGGTCACCGTGTACTCGTAATATTGTCCCGTTCCAGCAGCCGGATCCACCGGGACTTGTTTGAGGTAAGGCAGCAGATCGGTATCGCTGCCGTCCACCGCCTGATTCGAGGCCGTCGGGTAGCGGTCGTTATCCGTTTGATACAGCTCCAGCGCTGTCGCGATCTCTTTGAGATTCATCATGCAGCTCGCGGTCTGCGCTTGCGCACGGGCGCGAATGAAGTTTGGCATCAAAACGGCGACGAGGATCGCGATGATCGCAACGACGATCATCATCTCTACCAGAGTAAAGCCGCGTTGGCTTGCAGTTTTCACGATTCGTTCACTCTCCCGCATATCAAATACCCTCATTATGCGCGATTGCGGACACAACAAGACGCGAGTTTTCTCAGCGCATTACGGCGAATGCGATTCACGTGGCGCACGGAATATCCCAGGCGCAGCGCGAGCTCTCCGGCGCTAACATCTTCTTCGAACACGCCGTGCAGCACCGCGCGCTCGATTTCCGTCAGCTTCGCAAGCGCGCTTTCCAACACGAGGCGATCGTCGTGATCTTCAATCGTGTACGACAACTCGTTTGGCGGCAAGAGATCGAGCGACGCGGTGAGCGAGCGCGCGCGGTATTCGCGTAACTCGGCGACGGTAGTGCGCTGCACCAGGAGCTCCGCCGCTATTTCATGTTCTTTGGGCTCACGCGAAAAGCGGCTCGTCAGCCGGTCCGACACGTCGCGCCAGCGACGGTCAAGGTCGCGCAGTCGTCGCGGCGCGCGTACGAAGCGCTCGTGATCTCGCACGTAGTGCTGAAGCTCGCCCTGGACCAATATCCACGCGTAGGCTTCAAACGGTGTCTCCGAATCGTTCCGATAGCGATCGACGGCCTTGATCAGCCCGACCGCACCGACTTGCTCCAGATCCGCGCGATCGTCGCGACGGCGTGCGTACTTGCGCGCTGCGCGAACGCACAGATAATGGTGCCGCTCAACGATCGCATCGCGGGTCGATCTCTCTCTATAACGCAGCCAGAGTTCCATCTCAAGGTCGTGGCAGATCACTGAATTCTCCCTATCGCGGAATAGAGTGGAATGAGAATAGCGGCGACGATGGCGCCAACCACCGTGCCGAGAACGACGACAAGTACGGGTTCGATCACGGCGGAGAGTGCGGTAACGGCGGCGTCCACGTCGGCTTCTTGGTACTCAGCCGCGCGCGCGAGCAGATCGTCCAGCGCGCCGGCCTCTTCGCCTGCGCGCGCAAGCGCGACGAAGGTCGGTGGATACCAACTCTCTTGCGAAAATCCGACCGATAGCGATCGCCCCGATGAGACGCACAGCGCCACGCCTTCCAACGCGCGTCGATGCAGTGCGCTCTGACTAACCTCGCGCACGAGCGCGAGCGCGGGCGCGACACCGACGCCCGTGCGCAGCAGTGCCGACAGCGTTCGGGCGCACGAAGCGGTATCGGCCTTTTTGAGCGCCGACCCGATAACCGGAACTCGCAGTAACGCGCGTTCCCACGCGGCTCGGATACGTTCGACGCGCAGGGCGCCGACGATGCCCGCGACGAGCGCGAACGCGGCGATAAGGCTCGCGGACCATGCAAGTGGATTGACGATACAGGCGCCGGCAACGAGCAAGACGTTTGTAAACCACGGCAGCGACGCTCCGGACGACCGCAGTAGCTCGGAAATGGTCGGGACGACCGACGCGGTTAGGAACCCGACCAATGCAATCGCTACAACCGAAACCACTGCGGGGTATGCGAGGCCGGCGCCGATGCGCTTGCGTAGCGCGCGACGGCGCTCCAGCAGCGCCGCGATGCGGCCGAGCGCAAGATCGAGCGTACCCGAAGCCTCGCCGGCACGCGCTAGTGCGCAAGACGCTGCGTCGAAATCGCGCGGTCGTCGCTCCATCGCTGCGTGCAGTGGGCTGCCACATTCGATGTCGCCCAACACAGACCCAAGTGCTTCGCGAAACCCCGCGTGCGCGCATTCGCGCCGGGACGCTTCGAGCGAGCGCAGCAGCGGCACGCCGGCAGCGGTCAGGACCGCCGTCGTTCGAAAGAACACGATACGCTCGTTCGAGCACGGCGACAGCCCGAGCGCAGCAAAAACCGCCAAACCGCGAAACGAGTTCTTAGCGTGTAAACCGGTAACGGTGAGCGCGCGAACGTGCAGCGCATCGAGGGCGGCATCGCGTCCGGGTGCATCCAAAAGACCCCGCACCGGCGCTCCGTCGACATCGCGCGCCGAATATGCAAACGCCGGGCTCACGGCAGCGCTCCTCTCGACGCCACGATCTCTTCGGGCCGGCAGGCGCAACGGCGCGCCTCGTCGTCTCGCACGATGCCTTCGCATGCGAGCCTCTGCAAGTCGCGCTCGAGCGTCTGCATGCCCGCGGCTTTGCCCATTTCAATGGCGTTGCGCAACTGGTGCAACTTGCCGTCCCGAATGAGACTGCGCGTCGCATCCGTCGTAGTGAGTACCTCCGCGGCGCAGCACCGACCACCGTCCACACGCGGCAGCAACCGCTGTGCCACGACGCCGAGAAGCACGTCGGCAAGCTCCGAACGAACCTCCGCCTGACGCTCGGCCGGAAACGCGTCCACGAGCCGCGAAATCGCGCGAACCGTATCGGAAGCGTGCAGTGTCGTGAGCACGAGATGACCCGTCTCCGCCGCCTTGAGCGCGACGCGGATCGCCTCAGCCGATCGAATCTCCCCCATGACGATCACGTCGGGGTCCGAACGCAGCGCGGAGAACAAGCCCGCTTCAAACGTCCGTGCGTCGGTTCCAACTTCGCGCTGCTGCACGATCGAAAGCCGCGAACGATGCACGTACTCGATTGGGTCTTCGATGATGACGATCACACGCGCGGAGGTCTTGTTGATCCGGTCAACCGCGCCCGCGAGCGACGACGTCTTCCCGCTACCCGTCGGACCGGAGAACACGACCAGGCCGCTTGCAGCATCGGCAAACTCGGCGACGACTGCGGGCAGTCGCAGCGATTCGAGTGTTGGGACCTCTTTGGGCAGCAGTCGCACGGCGAGCGCCGGACCGGCCATCGTGGAAAACGCGTGAAGCCGCAAGGGACCGAGCGCGCCGTGATGCGCCGCACCCACATCGCCCACGCGTTCGTAAGTGCTCCATGCATCGTCGGGCAAAACGCGGCGCAGCGTTTGCAGAAGTCGTTCGCGTTCGACCGCAGCGCCCGAGCTGTACGTCATCTTCCCTTCCACGCGCAATGCCGGCGGCCGACCGACGACGAAGTGCAGGTCGGACGCATTGGCGCTGCGCGCGATGTGCAGCGACTCGACGAAGAGCAGATCGTCGGTGCTCATGCTGCAGACCATCCCAGCATGCGCGTTACCTCGTCGTCTGTGACCGTGCCGTTCGCGACCAATTGACACGCCGCATCACGCAGGCTCGAAAACCCGCCCGCGCGCTGCATGGAGCGCAGTTCGCCCGCGGTGGCACCCGCGGCAATCGCACGCGCGACGTGATCGTCGATGCGCAGGATTTCGAAGATCGGAACGCGCCCCCGCGCGCCATCGCGAGTGCGCAGTAGGCGCTGCGCAACGATCAGGCGCAGCGAGGCGGCAATCGCGCGTCGCTTGACGCCGAGCTCTACCAGACGATCCACGGCTTCCGCGGCGTCCGCCGCATGTAGAGATGCCAGGAGCAACTGTCCCGTAAGCGACGCGGCCACCGCCGCGCCCGCCGTCTCTTCATCGCGAATTTCGCCGAGCATGATGGCGTCGGGATCCATGCGCACGATCGAGCGCAGTGCAGCTGCGAACGTCATGCCCGCGCGTAGATTGACCTGCGTTTGTGCCACGCCGGCCAATCGCACTTCAACGGGATCTTCGATCGAACACAGGTGACTCGCGCCGTCGTTACGCGCATGCATAGACGCATAGAGCGTCGTCGTTTTGCCGCTGCCGGTCGGACCGCAGGCAACGATGCAACCGCGGGCGCCGAAAAGGGTTGCGCGATACACCTGCATCTGCGCGTCCGACATGCCAAGCGCATCGAGCGGCGGTATCGCGCTTTCTCGGTCGAGGATGCGCAGCACGACCTCTTCGCCTTCCACCGTCGGCATGCAGGCTGCGCGCACGTCGACGACGCGGCCTTCCACTTCGAGCGTCATCCGCCCGTCTTGCGGTTGCCGGCGATCGGCTATGTCCATGCCGCACAGCAGCTTGACGCGCACGATCAGCCGTGCAAAGAGCTCTTCTGGTACGCGCATTGCTTCATAGAGAACGCCGTCCACGCGCTGACGAACGCGGCCGCCGTCGCCAAAGCTGTCTAGATGGACGTCCGACGCGCCGACGCGAACCGCGTCTTGCGCAATCGCATCCCACAGGCGCACAACCGGAGGATCGTTGTCATCGACACCCACATTGGTAAGGCCGTACGCGTCTGCTAAACCGCGGCGAATTTCTTCGCGTGGCGCTGCGACCGCGCGCACCTGCAGACCCGTAGCAAAGCGAATCCGGTCGATTGGCTCGGTGTCGTTCAGATCCGCGACGGCAACCGCCAGTGAGTTATCGTCGGCGGCAACCCCAAGCACGTCGTACCGCAACGCGATAGCCTGCGGAATGAGGCGAACCGCCTCGGGGTCGACCGATAGTAGGCTCGAAGCCCGCACACCCAACCTCCCTGTGCACTCTTGCAATCAGGATATCGGCCGCCTCTCTTCCTAGCGGCAAGCCGACCGAGCCATATGTCGCTCAGTAAAGCTATAATAGCCCACTCGTGCCAAATAGCGGACATACGCTCGTAACAATTCTTAGGCAGACCTCGCCGCGGCCTGGGCGGCGGTCACGGCCTTATGGCAGGTGAGGCAGAGCGCCTCGAGGTTCTTTAGATGATGCAGGCAGCTCAGTGAGCGGTGCGCGCCGAGGGCCGGCTCGATGTGGTTTACTTCTAAGCGATCAGTCTTGCGGTTCTTGCGATAGGTAGGGTCGCTGCGCTTGGGGGGCTTGTGGCCGCAGCGCTTGCACTTGTACTTATCGCGGCGTTTCACGGCGCGGCGCGCCAGCGTCCACCAGTGGTTCTTCCAGAACGCGTCCGCGCAGCGATCGCTGCACCACGTGCGTCGGCGCTTGGGCAGCTCGGCGCCACACCACGCACATCCACTGCCGGTGTGATTGGCTAGACTACACCCGGCCAGCAGCTTCGCGCTCTTGGTCACACTCGGGCGTGCTGCCGCTCGATAGCGGCGCGCATCTGGATCCATCCGCGAAAGTTTGCGTGAAACGCCGCGTCGTCGGCGGGCGTTGCCACGTGCTCGAACGGGCTCAAATGACGATCACTCTCCAAACGTTCGCAAAGTTCCAAATCTTTCTCGATGTCGCGCTTGCCTTCGTGCGTCAAGTACGACACGCGCGCGCAGCGCGCCGCCGAAATCTTTTTCTGCTCTTCGATATCCAGCGCGCGCTCGTCGTCTTGGATAAGCGGCAGATGCCATTCGTCGTCGCGGACCAACGTCGGATGCGAGTTCGCCAGCGCATCGCGCATCAACAGTGCTGCAGTGCAAATCTCCGGCTGAGCGCTCGGCGAGCAACGCAACTCGAAGAAGTTCTCCCATTCCGTCGCCGTCACGATAACCGTATGCCACAGGAACGGCTCCAAAATGCGGTTGAGCACTTGTTTGTGCACGTTGAGATCTTGCAGTTTGCGCGCCTGCGCCACCGCAGCATCGCGCGCTTCCAACCACAAGCGCTGCGCCTCGCGCGCTTCTTCTTCGCTCAACACGTCGCTCGCCGACATCCCGGGCTTATTGCGCCCCCATTCGGCCGGCATCGCCGGTTCCGTCAGCGCGCGCTCGATGAGTTTTGCCGTCGGCACGGCACGCGAACTCGCGCTGTTCCGAGAATAGACGCGGTGCGTATTAAATTCGGGCAAAACGAAACGGGGAAACGTCACCTCCATCGTGGTGAGACGCGTCCCCGTTTCGCTAATGCTGTCGAGCAGCAATCGCGCCGAATACCCCAACGTTGCGCTCTCTAGTGCGCGTTAGCCGCGATAGCGCAGGAAGGCCGGTACGTCGATGTCGTCCATGTTGACTGGCGCCACCGTGTCGAGTTTGCCGGTATCGAACGCAAAACCGCTCTGCGAGCGCGTGTGACCACGTTCGGGGCCGAAGCCTGCGGCCAGCACGGTCACGCGCACTTTGCCGGTCATGTTTGGATCGATCGATGCGCCGAAGATAATCTGCGCGTCGCTGTCCACCGCGCGCGAAATCATTTCCGCTGCTTCGTTGACTTCGTACATCGCCATATCCGGGCCGCCGGTGATGTTGAAGATTACGCCGCGCGCGCCTTCGATAGTGGTTTCCAGCAGCGGCGATGCGATCGCCTTCTGCGCGGCGTCGGCGGCGCGATGCTCGCCCGAGCCCTCGCCGATGCCCATCATCGCCGAGCCCGCGTCGGTCATGATCGTCTTCACGTCGGCGAAGTCGAGGTTGATCAAACCGGGCTGCGTGATGAGGTCCGAGATGCCTTGAATGCCCTGGCGCAACACGTCATCGGCGTACGCGAACGCTTCGTTGAGCGGCGTGCGTTTTTCGATGACCTGCAGAATACGCTCGTTGGGAATGGTGATCAGCGTATCGACTTTTGCCTCGAGCTCCGCGATGCCGTTCTCGGCGGCCTGCATGCGTTTACGGCCTTCGAATGCAAACGGTTTGGTAACGACGGCGATCGTCAGCGCTCCGGATTCACGCGCGAGCTCGGCCAGCACGGGAGCCGCGCCGGTGCCGGTGCCGCCGCCCATGCCGGCGGTGATGAACACCAAGTCGGCGCCATCGAGCACCATGCCCAAATCCTCACGCGAACTCTCCGCGGCTTCCCTACCCAACAACGGGTTTGCGCCGGCGCCCAGGCCACGCGTCATGTTGTTGCCGATGTGCACCGTGTTCTCGGTTAGCGAGTTTCGCAGCGCCTGCACATCGGAGTTGATTGCGTAAAAATCCACGCCGGTCAGTCCGGCATCGATCATACGGTTGACGGCATTGCAGCCGCCCCCGCCGATGCCGATCACTTTGATCGCTGCGGCATGTTCGGGTTGAGAGCGTCGAGCGTCTGCCATCTGCGTAGCCTCCAGAAAGAGTGGTTGTTCCGGTTCGCGCTCCGGTTCGCGTTCGGGTTGCGAAGATGATTCTGAAAAGAAATTTAATTCCATAGGTCGGCGATCCAGTTCCGCGCTTTGGCAAAGAGCGATCCACCTCGTTTGGTGCGGACTTCACCTTCGGTCCCGCCTTCAGGGCCAAAGAGCACTAGGCCAACCGCTGCCGCATACTGCGGTAGGCGCAGCGCGTCGGTGAGGCCGTTGATGGGACCGTTGGGCGCGCCCACGCGCACTGGCAGACCGAACGTCTCCTCGGCGATCGCCTCGATACCGGGCAGCAGCGCGCCGCCGCCGGTGAGCACCACTTCGCCCAACACCAAATCGCGCGGGACATTCTCCACAATTTTGGTCTTGGCCATGCGGAATATCTCCAGCACGCGCGGCATAACGATGGCGCGCAGCTCCTCAACCGTTACGGTCTTGGTGTTGCGCCCGTCAAGCGTGCGCACTGAGAAGGGCTCGGCGTACGCGCCGTCGCTCCCGCCGGCGCCATGGTCTTTCTTGATCTGTTCGGCTTCGGCCAACGTGGTCTTCAGGCCGAGCGAGATGTCATTGGTCAGCACGTTGCCGCCCACCGGAATCGTGGCCGTGTAGATCGCGCCGCCGCCGGAGAACACCGCGATGTCGGTCGTACCACCGCCGATGTCGAGCAGCACCACGCCGACCTGCTTCTCTTCGCTCAGCAGCGTGGCCGCGGAACTGGCCAGCGGCTCGAAGACCAAGCCCGCGGCATCCAGCCCCGCGCGATGGACGCACTTGAGCACGTTGGTAATGAACGTGCTGCCGCCGGTGATGATGTGGGTGTCCACTTCGAGGCGTCCGCCGGCCATGCCCACGGGGTCTGCCACGCCGTCCTGGCCGTCCACGGTAAAGTAGCGCGGCAGCGCGTGGATGATCTGACGGTCAGCCGGAAGATTGATGATCTTGCTGGCCTCGATGACGCGGCGCACATCCACTTGGCCGACCTCGCGGTCTTCGGAAGACACCGCTACCACGGCCCGGTTGTTCGTGCTTCGAATATGGTCGCCGGTCACGCCCACGTAGACGTCGGCGATGTGCAGGCCGGCCATGCGTTCGGCCTTCTCGACGGCGGCCTCGATGGACTTGATGGTCTCCTCGAGATCCACCACCACGCCCTTGCGCATGCCCAGCGATGGGGCCTCGCCTACACCCATGATTTCGAGGCCGTTGGAGCCTTCGGTGGCGACCACGGCACAGGTCTTGGTCGTCCCGATATCGAGCCCACAAACGGTCTCGTGTTTCATCCGGTCTCTATCTCTCCTCAAATACGCGTTTAACCCCTACATATTGGGGAGCGCCCAAGTAAACCCTACTACGGAAGCCAGCCGGACGCAATCCCGCGTAAAGCGCCAAAGCTTTCTGCCGACACCGCCAAGCATGAGCCGTATGAACCTCGAGCGCGGGCTGGCGATCGCTTTTGGCCTGATAGTCCTGCTGGTCTTAGCAATGATCCCCCGTAGCGTTCGGCGCGATGTCCGGCATTAGCACGCAGGCGCAACAGCTGCACGACAAAATTATCGCCGGACAACTCGCGTATGTAAAGGTGTTGGCCGACGCGCAAACATTGCGCGCGGCTTCGCTCGAGGCCGCCACCAATCCAAATGCGGCGCTTGCAGACGCGCAACTGCGTCTCGCGCATGCATTGGTCGCGCAGTTTCCCGACCGCAACACCTCGACAGCGTGCAGACGTTAGTGAAAGCCTTTAACGACAGCGCGAGCGCATACGACTTTCAAGCGTTGGACGCGGTGAGCCTGCTGCAGCAGAACAAACGCGCGCAAGCCCTCACGCAGATTAATGGCGTGTCGTCGCAGGCGTATGAAAAGCAAAACGCGGACGACGAGAAAGTGCTTGCAGCACTGCGGCCACCGCCGTAGAACAGTCGGTGGCCAACACGCAAGAGATGTCGGCATCGATCGTGCAGGTCGCCAGCAGTGCGGAATGCGTGCGCAGCGAATCCACGGTTACCGATCAGCAAGTGCGCGACGGACGTAACGAAGTGCTCGCGCTCAGCAAAGGCATGTCGTCCATGAGCGAACCCGTCGCCGACGTCGTCGGCGAAATGCAGAGCCTCGATCAAGCGTCTCGGAGATCGAAGACCGCACGGCGCAAGTGGCGCGAGCAAGTACCGAGCAGCAAACTGCGGTCCAGGCGCTAGGCGCGCGGGTGGGGCGCTCGACCGACCTGGGTCGCAAGAATGCGGAAGCGATCGGCAGCATGTCTGCGGGAGCCGACGAGGTCCACGCCCAGGCTTCTTCCCTCGGGAAGCTGGTCGGCCAGTTCGTGACCGGGCGGGCAAGCGCCCTCGATACAAAATCATCGCCCCAGGCCCTAGAAGACGCCGGGGCACTTGCGCTATCATCCTGAAGGGGGTTGGCAGTTCCGTGGCACAGTGCCGTAGGTAGGCCACTCTCGTCCCGTTTCCTTACTTTACCTTTTGGAGAATCTCGTTGCTTAAGAAGATCGCTCTGTCTCTTGCAATGGCGCTAGCGCTGCCCATCGTCGCTTCCGCCGCTACGACAATCAAGGCAACGCTCATTCCCGATGGCACCTACAACTGCGTGGTAGACAAAGTCATCGACGCAACGCATATTCTGGTCTCGATGGAGAACGGCGAGCAGACCACGCTGACGTCCGGACGCGCCAACGTTGACTTCAGTAAAATCAAACCCAGCGACGAACTCAAGCTCTCGCTCTCCAAGGGGCAAGTGCTCGTCTTCCTAGATTTGACCACCAAGTCGTAGCGCAACGCTACTTGTAGACTACCACCGGCGCATCGAGCGCGCGCAGATCGATTGCGCGGAACGGCCGCTTGTGCGCGAGTTGCGCGAGAATCGGCTGCACGAGCGGAACCTTCTTCGCGAAGTCCGCTTCGCCGAAGAGAATCGACACGCCGGTCTTGAGTTGCGCGCTCAACTCGCCAAACGGATCGAACGACAACCGCGCCACGGGAATATGCGCCGCTTCTAATGCGGAGAGGTCGTCGCGTAGCGCGACGATCTGCTGATCTTTCAAAAACGCTCCCGCGCTCAACGTCACGGGCCGCGCAGGCACGAGCACCGGCAGGTTCGACGGGGCGGGATTAATCGCGAGCACGCGAAGCCCATCATCCACAAGTCCGCTCACGCCGCCCGACTGCACCACCGCCGCAGGAACGCGTTCGCTCACGACGATGCGCACGTTGGCGGGCGGCCGGCGATGGATCCACGCCTGGTCCACGTAGGGAATACGCTCCACACGCGCACGCGCAGCGTGCACGTTCTGTAGCCACACGTCCCGATCCGTGGGAATGGCCGCGGCCTGCAAAATCGTTTGCTTGGGCACCACCACATTACCGCTGACCGCAATGGATTTCGGATCGAAGCCACTCCAGGTTGCCGCGAGGAACGCGCAGACGATCGTGACGAAAAAGACCGCCGCGAACGCAATCCAAAAACGTGCCAGTCTCCCTGCGGGCGAACGTCTGCGCCGGCCCATGGGCTTCTTGCGACTCACGCGAGCAGATATTCCTCAATCGCTTGCGCGACGCCGTCTTGCGTGACGTCGCCAACCACTACGTCGGCGACGTCGCGAAGTTCTTGTGGCGCAGAGCCCATGGCGAATCCTACGTGCGCGGCGCGCAAAAGCGGCGCATCGTTCCACGCATCGCCGATGGCCGCCGTCTCTTCCATCGGCACACCCAAGCGCCCAGCAACGAACGCGAACGCTGCACCCTTATCCACGGCAGGGTCTAAAATCTCCACGAACTCGGCGTAGCTGCGCGTCACGTACGCGCGCTCGGCAAACGTCGACTTCAAGCGCTCCGCGTACCGCGCCGCTTCGCCCGGATCGGCAATCACCACGGCCTTAGTGGCCGGCTGATCTGCGAACTCGACGGAGAGCGACGGCACCACAATCGGTTCCACCGTCGACACGGACGTATAGAGATTGGAAAAACGATTGGAGGTTTCGCAATAGTAGCGATCGTTCTTGTAGAGCTGCAGATACATGCCGTCCTCGCGCGTTTTCGCGATGACTTCGCTTACGAGTTCTGCGCTAAGCGGGACTTCGCGTAGAGAACGGTCGGCGATGGGGTCCATCACCGACGCACCTTGATAGCACACCACCGGCGCGTCAAAACCCAGTTCGCGCGCAAACGGGGCGGCGGAGCGATACATGCGCCCGGTCACCACGCAGCCGCGAATACGAGCCTTTTTCATGCGCGCGACGGCCGCACGCACGCGATCGGAGATGCGCAAGTCCTTTCCCAACAGCGTGCCGTCGAGGTCGAACGCAACCAAACGCACGTTCACCGCGCGCGTATCCGCGCGGTCTGCGCGTGCCCGGCCAATCCTTCAAACTCTGCGAATGCCGCCAATGCCGCGGCGTCGGCGCGCATGCGCGCCTCGCTGTTCTGCACCACCGTAAACGTGCGCACGAAATCCGCCGTGGACAATCCCGACGAGAAGCGTGCCGCGCCCGACGTGGGCAGCACGTGATTCGTGCCCGCCAGATAATCGCCGCACGCAACCGGCGTAAGGTCGCCCGCGAACACCGCGCCCACGCGCCTCACGTGCGGCAGATATGCTTGCGGGTCGCGCACTTGCAGCGAGAGGTGCTCGGGCGCAAAGCGTTCGATCACCTCGAGCACTTCGGCATGCGATGACGCATGCACCACATAGCAGTTGCTCGCCATCGACGCCGCCACGATCTCGCCGCGCGGCAAGGCGCGCAAGTCCGTGGCGTCGAGCAGTTCCGTGCAGCGGTCGAGCAGCGCGCGCGACTGCGAAACCAGCGCCATGCGCGCTAACGGATCGTGCTCGGCCTGCGCCAGCAGTTCGCCTACCACGTACTGCGGCGTCGCACCGTCGTCGGCCACGACCAAGACTTCTGACGGCCCGGCCAATCCGTCGATCGCGCACGTCCCAAAAACTTGTCGCTTGGCTTCCGTCACCCACACGTTGCCTGGCCCGACGATCTTGTCCACTGGAGCGATGGTGTGGGTGCCATACGCCGCCGCCGCGATCGCCTGTGCTCCGCCGACCGCATAGAGCTCGTCCACGCCGCAGACGCGACACGCGAAGAGAATGGCCGGATGCACGCCGCCCGTCTTCTGCGGCGGCGTGAGAACGATGACGCGGCGCACGCCGGCAACCCGCGCCGGCACCGTGGTCATGAGTACCGATGACGGGAGCGGCGCGGTGCCGCCGGGCACGTACGCGGCAATCGCATCGAGCGGCCGATAGCATAACGCGTACCGCGTGCCGTCGTCTTCGACGTAGTCGATGTCGTCGTGGAGTTGGCGGCGGTGAAAGCGCTCCACACGGTCGCGCGCGAGTTCGATCGCCGTAACAACGTCGGCGGGTATCGCCGCGCGCGCCTCTGCAAGTGGCGGAATCTCGACACGTATTTTTGTGAGATCGAACTGCGGATCGTCCAAACGACGCGCGTAGTCCACCACTGCTGCGTCGCCGTGCGCCCGCACGTCATCGAGGATACCGCGCACGCGCGTCGTCACGTCGGTCGGCGGATCCCAGCCACCGCGATACAGCGGCGCCAGCGCTTGTGCGTCGGAGGCCTGGAACACACGCATCAGGCGGGCGTACCAGCTTCGAGACGAGCGAGCAGGTCGACGATGGCATCGTACTTCGCGCGAAAGCGCACGGGATTCACCACGAAGCGCGCGGTGGAACGTCCGATCTGGTCGATCTCCACCATGTCGTGCGCTTTGAGCGTTCCGCCGCTGGCCACCAAATCGACGATCACGTCGGCTAGGCCTACGATGGGGGCGAGTTCTACCGATCCGTGCAGCGCTATAATCTCAACCGGCAGATCGCGATCCGCGAAATACGCCTCAGCCGATCGTTTGAACTTGGTCGCGACGCGCAGAAACGTCGGGAAACGCGCGCCTTCGTGATAGCCGTCGCTGCGGCGACCCGCCACGACCAGCCGACACGTGCCGAACTGCAGGTCGGACAGCTCGCTCACGGACCGTTCGCTTTCCCACAGTGTGTCTTTGCCGACGATGCCGCAGTCGGCCGCACCGAACTCCACGTATGCGGGCACGTCGGTTGGGCGCAGCAACAGAAGTTCCGCGCTGCCGTCGTCGCTCGTCACCGTGAGACGGCGTCCGACTTCGCTGGGTACCGCGATGCCCGCTGCGCGCAGGCGCGCCGACGCTTCGGCAAAGAGGCTCCCTTTTGGCAACGCAATCGTGAGACGTTCTTTACTCACGGCGCGACCTCCAGCAACACTTCCTCTACGCCATTAGCATTGCCGATCAGCACGCGCGCGATCGTCTTATGACGTGCATACGCCAGCAACTCGTCGCGCGAAAGTCCGCGCGCGTCGACGCGCACGCGCAATCCCTTACGCCGCTCCACCTGCGCGGCCGCATCCGCATTGCTCACCAGCACGTCCACTTCGTTACGCGGCCGTTCGTCGGCGCGCCGTCGCTCGAGCGCCAGCAGAATGCGCTCGACGCCGACCATCCAACCGACGGCGGGCACGTCCAAGCCAAAGCGCGGCAGCAGCGTGTCGTACCGACCGCCGCCGCACAGCGAGAAACCCAAATCGCCCAAATAGCCTTCGAACACGAAGCCCGTATAATACTGCAGATCACGCAGCAACGCAAAGTCGATGTTGATGCGCTCGCGATACCCCAGCGCACCCGCGCGATCCAAGATCTCTTCGAGCCGCCGAAGCGCCGCCTGCGACACGGCCGTCTTGCAGATCGGGCGGATCATGGCGATCACGTCGTCGCGCCCGCGCGTCATCGTAAGACGCACTAGCGTTTCAAATGCATCGCCTCGCACATCGTTACTCGCGCCGAACTCACGCAGCGCCACCAAGTTGCGCTCGGCCACCAGCTGTTTGCATGCGTCGAGCAGTTCGCCGCGCAGGCCCACGGCTTCCAGCACGCCGTCGACGATCCCGGCATCGTTGATGTCAAATCGCGCATCGGAGAGCCCGACGGCGTCGAGCGTCTCGATGGCCATGAAGAGCGTCTCGGCATCGGCACTCGGCCCGGAGGCACCGATAAGTTCGCATCCCGCCTGCGTGAACTCGCGCATACGCCCGAGCTGTGGCTCCTCGTAGCGATACGCGGGCGCCACATAGGACAGACGCAGCGGCAGCGACGCGCGCTGCAAGCGCGCCGACGCCAAGCGCGCGATCGGCGTGGTCATCTCCGTGCGCAACGCCAGTGACTGGCCCTGCGGATCGTTAAAACGAAACGTCTGCTCGATCAGTCGGCTGCCCAAGCCGCGTTGCAGCACTTCGATCGATTCGAACGTCGGCGTAAGCACTTCCGCGTACGACCACGACCGAAAGATCTCGCGGATTTTCTCTTCGATCTCGCGCTTAAACGCAAACTCTTGCGGCAGCCAATCCCGAACCCCAGATGGAAGCCTCACTCGCCACACACCTTTCGCATCGCCTGGCGCCGCGCGCGTGCGGCGGGGTTGCTACACCCCTCCGCCGGGTCGTTCGCTCCGCCGCATCCTGCGGCTGCGCTACTACGCTGCTCGCGCGCGGGAGCAAAGCTCTGAATGAATTGCACCTCCTGTGCGACCGCGCGCGAGTCAGAGTCCCCGTCGGAAGGGCGTAGTGTATAGCTCCCTCGTAAAGACGCTGCCTCGCCGCCGCGATGTTGACACGTGATCTCTCAGCACGCATACCAGCTAGCATCTTTTCCTTTGCGATTTGTCTTGGCGTTGTGGAGTTTGTTGCTGCCGGGTATGCCCGGAGCAAAATTTCTTGATTTTTTTGGCCGGCCATGGATGGCCATCTTCCGAGCTTGCTCGGCAAAAAAAACGAGAGAGTAGGAGCGAGCCTGGAGGGCGAGCGACGAACGCTTTTGCGAAGGGCGTACCCGGCAGCAACAAACTTCACAGCGCCAAGACAAATCACGCCCCTCATTCTTCCCAAATATTTTCTTCGCCGACGATGGCGGCAAGTTCGGGACGGATGCGGGGGTCCTTGGAGACGGCTCGCGACATGCGCTGCGATTTCGCTCCAGCGTGCATGATTACCGGTATATCGCCGGGCCATTCGTCCAGCAGTGCGACAAGACGATCGACCTGCGCTCGGCGAGCCACGGTGACGTGCCACTCGCGCGGCGGCGTCACTTGCGCCGGTAGCGGCGCGAACTGCGGCATGACGCGCGGGCGTTCGAAGACATTGACTTCGTTGACGCTAACCGAGAGTTCCAACGGCGCCTCTTCACCCGGCGTGCTTCCGCGGCGCTCGCGCATACGCAGGCGACCCTTGACGATGAGGATGCGATCCGCTTCGAAGAGCCCTTGCACGTTGGGATAGAGTTTCGCGAACACGATCACGTCGATGCTGCCGGTGGTGTCTTCGATCTGCGCGATGAGCATCTGCTGACCGTTCTTCGTCATGGTGCGGCGCGCCGACGTGACGATGCCCGCGACGGTCACCGGCGTATCGTCTTCAACGTTGCGCAGATCTTTGATTGGCGTCGCGCCGGTGCGGATGAGGTGCTCCTGCACGTCGGCAACCGGATGGCCCGACACGAAGATGCCCAGCGTCTCCTTTTCCCAGGCTAGCATCTCGGCGTTGGACGGGTCGGGCAGCGGACGCAGTTGTGGAACGAGCGACGGCGCGTGGACGGCGGCGTCGGCAAAGAGCGAGAACTGGCCGACCTCGGCGTCGCGCGTCGCGCGCGCGGCGATATCGAGCGCGAGTTCGAGCGCGTCGAGTTTCTGCGCGCGATTGCCGGGAAACTCGTCGAGCGCGCCGCACTTAATGAGTGCTTCGAAGACGCGCCGATTGACCTGTTTGGCATCCACGCGCTTGGCCAGATCGAAAAGATCGGTGAAACGCCCGTCGCGTTCGCGTGCATCGATGATCGACTGAACAGCGCCTTCGCCGACGCCTTTGATCGCGGCCAAGCCGAAGCGAATGCGCTCGCCTGCGACGGCGAAGTCGACCTGCGACTCGTTTACGTCAGGGGGCAACACCTCGATGCCGATCTTCTTCGCCTCGTCGATGTACTCGACGAGTTTGTCGGTCCGGTCGCGTACCGACGCCATCAACGCCGCCAGATACTGCAAGGGATGATTCGCCTTGAGGTACGCGGTCTGATACGACACCATGCCATATGCGGCCGCGTGCGACTTATTAAAACCGTAACCCGCGAACGGCTCGACGAACGCGAAGATCTGCCCGGCGAGTTTCGGATCGATATCCGACGTCGCTTTCGCGCCCTCGATGAATTTTTTGCGATAGACCGGAATTTTCTCTTTTTGCTTCTTCCCCATGACTTTGCGCAGTTCGTCGGCCTGACCCATCGTGAAGCCCGCAATGTCGCGCGCGATCTGCATCACTTGCTCTTGGTAGGCTGCCACGCCATACGTCTCGGCGAGAATGGGTTCCAACTTCGGATGCAGATATTTCGGTTTCGTGCGCCCCTGTTTGTTGCTGATGTACTCGGGGATCCAGTCCATCGGGCCGGGTCGATACAGCGCGCCCGCGGCGATGATGTCTTCGAATCTCGACGGCTTCAACTCGATGCAGAAGCGCTTGTACCCATCGGACTCGAACTGGAAGACGCCCATCGTCTCGCCGCGCGAGAGCATCTCGTACGTCTTAGCGTCGTCGAGCGGGATGTGCTCGAGATCGAATTCGGATGCGACCGTGCGGCGGATCTCCCGCACGGCGTTGTTCATCACCGTCAAGTTGCGCAGGCCCAGGAAGTCCATCTTCAGCAAGCCGATACGCTCGACCCAGACCATGTCGAACTGCGTGTTCACGCCGCCGTCGCCGAACTTCACCAAAGGCGTGTAGTCGATCAGCGGGCCGGCCGAGATGACGACGCCCGCCGCGTGCGTGCCGGCGTTGCGCGCCAAGCCCTCGATGGTTTTTGCGGTGTCGAGTAGGTTGCGTATATCCGGGCGGGTCGCGTAAAGCGCTTTGAGCTCGGGAATCTCCTCGATGGCCGCCCCGATCGACATCCCATTCGGGCCCGACGGAATGAGCTTTGCAACTTTATCCACTTCAGGCAGCGGCACCGCAAGCGCTCGGCCTGCGTCGCGCACGGCCGCGCGCGCGGCCATGGTGCCGAACGTGACGATCTGCGCCACGCGATCTTTGCCGTATTTTTCGGTGACGTACGCGATGACTTCGTCGCGGCGCTCGACGCAGAAATCGGTATCGATATCCGGCATCGAGATACGATCTGGATTGAGGAAGCGCTCGAAGATGAGGTTGAACTGTAGCGGGTCGAGGTTGGTGATGTGCAGACAGTACGAGATCACCGAACCGACGGCCGATCCGCGCCCCGGGCCTACCGGGATGTCGCGGTCGCGCGCGTACTTGATGAAATCCCACACGATCAGAAAGTACGACGCAAAGCCCATCTTGATGATGACGCCTAGTTCGTATTCGAAACGCTCGCGCAGCGCCGCGTCGCCTGCTGCACGTTCGGTACCGTAGCGGTCGAGCAAACCCGTTTCGCAGATTTCGCGCAGATAACTTTCGTCGGTGCGCTCTTGCGCCTCGGGCGTCTGCGGCACCGGATAGTGCGGCAAGTGAAAGGTCTTCTCGGGAATCTTGATGTCTATGCGCTCGGCGATCTTGACCGTGTTTTCGCACGCCTCGGGCAAGTCGGCCCACAGTTCGTACATCTCTTCGGCAGATTTGACATAGAACTGGTCTGAATAGAACTTCATGCGCGACGTGTCGGCGACGGTTTTGCCGGTGCCGATGCACAGCAGCACGTCGTGCGCGGGCGCGTCGCGACGATCGAGGTAGTGCGAATCGTTGGTCGCAACGATCGGCACGTTGAGCTCGCGCGCAACTTTCACCAGGCCCTGGTTGATGATGTCTTCTTCCGGCATGCCATGGCGCATCACTTCGATGTAGAAGCGGTCGCCGAAGATCTGCTCGTAGATCTTGGCGTTTTTCTTGGCTGTGTCGTAATCGTTCTTGAGCAGCGGCGCGGCCACCAGCCCCGACATGCAGCCGGAGAGCACGATGAGTCCTTCGTTGTGCTTCGCCAGCAAATCGAGATCGATGCGCGGCTTGTAATAGTAACCTTCTAGAAAGCCTTTGGAGATCAACGCCGTGAGGTTGCGGTAACCCACGAGATCGGCGGCCAGCAGCGTGACATGCGCTTCTTCGCGCACGGTGCGGTCCAAGCGCCCGCGCGGCGCGATGTAGGCCTCGCAGCCGATGATCGGCGCCAGCTTGAAATCGCGCGCGGAATAGTAGAACTCCATCGCGCCGTACATGACGCCGTGATCGGTCAGCGCCACGGCGGGCGAGCCGGTCTCGGCCGCGCGGCGGCATAGGGGTTCAACGCGGCAAGCCCCGTCCAACAATGAATATTCGGAGTGGACGTGGAGGTGGACGAACTGGTTCACGGGCCTCTATGAGATCGGCGGCTAAAGAAATGGGGTCTCGGGGACGTTACCTTAAAGCATGGGCCCGAACCTGTCGCCCGCACCCGAAGTACGTGAACTCCGTACGGAGGTCGCTCGGTTGCGTTCGCGCATCGTGCTGCTGGAAGCCGAGCGTGATGAGTTTGCCCATCAGAACGCTGAGCTGTTCGCGCTACAGCAAATTTTTTCGACCATCAATTCCACCCTCGACATTACCGACATGCTCTCGATGGTCATGCGCGGGGTGATCGAAGCCATCAAGTTCAAGCGCGTCATTCTCTTCGACGTGCTGCACGACGGACTGATCCTGCGTCGCTTGGAGGGTCACGCGCCCACCGAAGTCGTGCGGGCCGCGGACCCGCTCGACTACATCGCCAACTCCACCCTCACCGAAGTGGCGCGCGGGCGCATGTTACTGGATTTTGCCTCGCAGGCCGCCATCGCGGTGGAGAACGCCCGCCTGCACGAGGAGACCCGGCGCCTCTTGGAAGAGACCCAACAGCTTGCCTTGGCCGGCAGCCTGGCGGGCATCGCCAATCGCCGAGCACTGGAAACGCTGCTGGAACGCGAGTTGCATACGTCGGTCCGTTATGGTGTGCCGTTCGCCTTCCTTATTCTCGACCTGGACGACCTCAAGAAAGTCAACGACATCAGCGGGCACGGCGTGGGCGATCTGGCGCTGCAGCGCTTTGCCCAGACCCTGGTCAAACATGCCCGCAAAGGGGACATCGCGGCCCGCTATGCCGGCGACGAGTTCGTGGTCGTCCTCTCCCCCCCGCGCTGTACGGCCTCACAGGCAGAGCGCACGGCAGCGCGGCTGCCCGGCACCCTGCAGAGAGGGGGCCTGGCCGCCTCGATCGGCGTGGCCATGTTCCCTGCCGACGGCGCGGGCGCGCCCACCCTCTTCGCCGCCGCCGACGACGCCCTGTACAAGGCCAAGCAGGGCGGCAAGGGCCAATACCGCTTCTATGCCCACAACTTTGGTAGTGGGGGCACGGGGTCGCCCGGTAGTATAAAGTAGCCGTAGTTCTATGTCTCGTGAAAGGCCAATGTGATCAAGCACGATGTCGTCGTCATCGGCGGCGGTCTCGCAGGCATGCGCGCAGCGGTGGAAGCCGCCGAACGCGGAGCCGACGTCGCGATCGTCTCCAAGATGCATCCGGTTCGCAGCCACTCCGGCGCCGCGCAAGGCGGCATTAACGCCGCGCTGGGCAATCGCGATGACGATACGCCCGAAGCCCACACGTTCGACACCGCGAAGGGCTCCGATTATCTCGGCGATCAAGACGCCATCGCCGCCATGTGCGAAGACGCTCCCAAGGAAATCATCTGGTTGGAGCATCGCGGCTGCATCTTCTCGCGTCTGCCCGACGGACGCATCGCGCAACGCCCCTTCGGCGGCGCCGGTTCGCCGCGCACGTGTTATTCCGCCGACGTCACCGGCCTGGTGATTTTACACACGTTGTGGGAACAGTTGGAACGCTTCAACGTCAAAGTATATGAAGAATACTTCTGCACGGCGCTCTGCGTGGAAGACGGCGTCGGCACCGGCGTAGTGGCCTACAACATGCGCAACGGCGAGCTGGAGCTGGTCACCGCGAAAGCCACGATCTTCGCCACCGGCGGCGCGGGCCGCATGTATGCGAAGACCACCAACAGCTATGCATCCACGGCCGACGGCCTGGGCATCGCGTTTCGCGCCGGCCTGCCCCTTATGGACATGGAGTTCATCCAGTTCCATCCGACCACGCTTAAAGAAAACGGCGTGTTGATGACCGAGGGCGCCCGCGGCGAAGGCGCCTATCTGCTCAACTCTCTGGGCGAGCGCTTCATGTTTAAATACGCGCCGAACAAGGGTGAGCTCGCGTCGCGCGACGTCGTTTCGCGCGCCGCGTGGACCGAGATCCTCGAAGGCCGCGGAGTGGACGGCTGCGTGCTGCTCGACATGCGCCACCTCGGGCGCGATAAAATACTCGAACGTCTGCCGCAGATTCGCGAGCTGGCCATCGACGCAACCGGCAAAGACGCGGTGGACGAGCCGATCCCGATTCTCCCCGGCGCGCACTACACGATGGGCGGCATCGAGACCGACAAGTTCGGCGCGACCCGCATCCCCGGCGTCTATGCCGCGGGCGAATGCGCGTGCGTGAGCGTCCACGGCGCGAACCGCTTGGGGGGCAACTCGCTGCTCGAAACAATTGTCTTCGGCGCGCGCTCGGCGCGGCACGCCGTGGAGTATATCAAGACCGTCGGCGACGTGCGCCCGTCCGAAAAGACGCTTGCGTCCGAGCGTGAGCGCGTTGCGGAACTGCTCTCGCGCACCTCGGGAACGCGCGCTCCCGCTCTGCGCCATGCGATGAACACGACCATGAGCGAGAACACCTTCATCTTCCGCAACGAAGCGCAACTGGCGAAGGCCGTAAACGACGTCCTGGCCGTGCGCAAGGAGTTCGACGCCGGCGTGTACGTGATGGATAAGTCCAAAACGTTCAACACCGACCTCGTCAATACGTTCGAGACCGACTTCCTCATCGACGCCGCGCTCTGCGTCGCCAAAGGCGCGCTCGAACGTAAGGAATCGCGCGGCGCGCAAGCCCGCACCGACTTCCCCGACCGCGACGACACCAACTGGATGAGGCACACCCTCGCGTGGCGCGAGGATGGCGCCGCGCCGCGTCTGGACTATTCGCGCAAAGTCACAATCACCAAGTACGAGCCGACGGTGAGGACCTACTAGTCATGGCAAACGTCACCCTCGATATTTTCCGCTTCGACGAAGCCGTCGACGTCGTTCCGCATCGTGATAAGGTAACGATCGACATTCCGGAGACGACCACCGTGCTCGATGCGCTCGAGTACGCGAAGGCCGAAGTTGACGGATCGATCTCGTTCCGCCGCTCTTGCCGTTCGGCGATCTGCGGATCGTGCTCGATGAACATCAACGGCATTACCGGCTTTGCGTGCAAGACGCCGTGCAACACCGTGATGGATGACGAAGGCACCGTGCAGATCGATCCCATGCCGAACTTCCAACCCATGAAGGATCTGGTCGTGCACATGGACCCGTTCTGGGACAAGTACACGCGCCTCAAACCGTATCTGCAGCCGAGCGATGCCGACGCCGAGCATCCCACCGAGCGCCGCGTGAGCCCGGAAGATATGAAGAAGCTCGTGCAGGTTGCCAACTGCGTGATGTGCGCGACATGCTATGCGCTCTGCCCGGTCGTCAGCGTGGATCCCGCCTTCGCTGGCCCCGCCGCGATCGCATATGCCTATCGCTTTATCGAAGACGTGCGCGACGGAGCGCGCCAAGAGCGCATCGCCCAGATCAGCGAAGATTACCTGTGGCTGTGCGCGCATTGCTACGCGTGTTCGTTTTGTCCCAAACACGTAGACCCCCACGACCGCATCATCGACGTTAAACGCGCGGCCATTCAGGAACGCGTGATGATGAACGAACGCGGCCCGCGCCATGCCCTGACCGTAGTGAAGACCATCAAGCAAACGGGCATGCTCGCCGAGACCGAGCTGATCCAAGGAACGATCGGCCGCTTTAACGTGATCGGCCTACTGAAGGTCGCGCCGCTCGGCCTGCGCATGGCGTCGAAGGGCAAACTGCCGCCGCTCTTCCTCAAGCCCATTCCTAAAGTTGACGAAGTGCGCACCATCATCGATGCGCTGGAGGTCCCGGTTTCATAATGAGTACAACGCTGCTGCCCGAAGAGCGCGCGATCGACAGTCACAAGCCCACGCACTCCTCGCAAACCAAACGCTATGGCTTCTTCCCCGGATGCGTCGCCAAAGAATCGTGCAAAGAACTTTTCAACTCAACGATGCTGCTGGCCGATAAACTCGGCATCGAGTTGATCGAGCTCACGGCCGCGTCGTGCTGCGGCGCCTCGGTGGTCAACGACGTCAACCGCGACGTGGCTCGCGTGCTCAACGCGCGCACGTACGCGCAAGCCGAAGCCTTAGGCCTCGACGACGTGATCACGATCTGCTCCACGTGCACCGGCCACATGCGCGCTGCCAACAAAGAGCTGCGCGAGAGCGAAGAGCACCTCAATCAAGCCAACGAGATTCTGGGACGCTTCGGCGCCAACTATCGAGGTAGCGTGTCCGTGCGCCATCTCCTGTGGCTGCTCATCGACGACATCGGCTTGGATAAACTGCGCTCGATGGTCGTGCGCCCGCTCAACGGCCTGAAGGTTGCGCCGTTCTACGGCTGTCACATCATTCGTCCCGAGTCGGTCAACGGCTGGGAATCTGCGCGTCAACCGCATTCGCTCGAAGATGTGATCGAAGCGATCGGTGGCGAGGCCGTCGACTACGCTGGTAAGACACGTTGCTGCGGCTTCCATATCCAGCTCGAGAAAGAGAACGTCGCCGCCGACATGGTCGGTCAGAACATGCGCATGGCGAAGGACCAAGGCGCGCAAGCCGTGATCACGCCCTGCCCG
>CAJDWF010000021.1_pt1 | contig 39967 bp, 35 predicted proteins | sample 7391541 | NCBI WGS metagenome assembly CAJDWF01 (sample SAMEA7055727, study PRJEB34461) | soil metagenome | biome: terrestrial ecosystem; feature: Peninsula; material: soil | place: Antarctica | collected 2016
ATTCATGGCCTACGCGCTATCGTCGAGCTTTCGCCATTACTCGAACGACCCGCTGCGCAACAACACGGTGCCGGGCCAGTTCTCGGAATGGCTTCACGGGGAGACCCTGACGAATCAAGGTATGATGCTCTCGCCCTGGTTTCCGCCACGCTACGTTTGGGCGGCCGTCGAGGGTGCTGCGGGACTGGATCTTTCCGGAGCGCAACCGCGCATCGATCCGCACTTGCCACCGGAATGGAAATGGCTCGCCATGCGCAACGTGCGCCTTTCGGGCACCAACGCAACCTGGTTCGTCGCTCGTGCCGGAGAACAGCGAACGTACGCCACGTATCGTTTCGATCGCAGCGTGCCGTACGAGTTTTATGACGAAGACGTCTCATCGTTGGTTCGAGCCAGTGGAGATGCGGTCTCGGCGCTGGCGCTGCGCAAGGATGGCGACGTGATCGTGTTCGTAGGAAACACCACGGATCGCACCGTCGCAACGAGCGTGCGCCTGAGTCTCGCGTTGAAAGGCAGCTACGCTTCGCGCGAGTTCAACAGTTTACGCGGTGAATGGCTGGAATCGCCGTCCTTCGATATCGCGCAACTGACGCGCGGGATGGCGGTGCAGATCGACAGCAAGGGGTTCTACCTGTTGGAATTGCGGCAGATCGCATGACGGACTCGACGGAATATCGCTTCGGCGTCAGCGAGTTCACCACGTGGCCTTGGTCCTTTGAGCGCGACGTTAAGCGCTATGCAGCGAACGGGATCGACACCATCGAGATCACCGAATTTAAACTGGATCGTAACGATTACGCGCCGCAACTCGAAAGTATCGCGAAGAGCGGATTGGGCGTGAGCTCGGTGCAGTCCACCGTGCACTCGCTTTTCCCAGACAGCCTCGCGCCGCAGCCCGCCGCATGGGAAGATCGTTTGCGGCACATGCAGTCGGCCATCGAGCGCATCGCCCCGCACGTGCCGCTCGGGACGCCCTTTGTGGCTATTACCGGTGCGGCGCCCGGCGGTAATACGCAGCACGTTTGCGATACGGCGGTGACGGCTTTTCGTACGCTGGCGGAACATGCGGCTAAGCATGGCGTGCGCTTGGCCTTCGAGCCGCTCAACCCGGTCCTTTTTAATACCGACACGGCGCTGTGGGGTCTGGATGACGGGCTGGCGCTGGTGCGCGCGGTCGATCATCAGGCGTTTGGGCTTTGCGTGGATACGTGGAACATCTGGCAAACGCCGAACCTAGATGAGGTCATCCGCGCCGCGGCGGATCGAATTTTCGTCGTGCAGGTGAGCGATTGGCAGCGCCCACGAAGCGGCGCAGATCGGGTGAGCCTCGGCGACGGGGTGCTCGACAATGCGGGCATGGTGCGGGCGATACGCGGCGCAGGCTATACCGGCCCGTACGTATTGGAAATTTTTTCCGGAGAATCGCTGCCGGACTCGATATGGCGCTCCGATCTGGACGCCGTGCTGCAAAAGAATCGCGACGCGTTCGCTCGCGTCTGGAAGGAGAGCCGCGCGTAATGCTTCCCAAGCGCATATACGATATCAGTCAGCCGGTTTTCGGTAACTGTCCCCAATATCCGGATGTCAATCCGCGGCCCGTTGAGGTGCGCTCGTTTTACATGCAGGGCGTTCAGGGCGTCAATAAAGAGATCGTAGAGATGAGCACGCATTCCGGAACGCACTGCGACGCGCCGCTCCATTTTTTCGATGGAGGCAAGGCGATCGACGAGATTCCGCTCGAGGCGTACATCGGCTGGGCGACGATCCTGGACCTCCGCGGTAAGGAGCCCGGGTCGGCCATTTCGCGTGCCGACGTCGAGCCGTTCGCCGCGTCGATCGCTGCCGGCGACATCGTGCTGCTCAACACCGGTTGGGGGCACAAACGTGCAAACACCAAAGAATTTCTCACCCAATACGTCTACTTGGGCGGGGACGCGGCGGAGCTTCTTGTGGAGCGCGACGTGAAAGGCGTGGGCATCGATGCGGTAAGCCTGGGAGGCTACAATGATCCATCGAAGGCGGACCCGCCGCACCGAGCCATGCTCGGCAACGGCAAGTTTATCGTCGAAGAGCTGTACTTTCCCGACGAAGTCATGGACGACGTCAAACGCATGTTTGTCGCCGCGCCGGTAAAATTGCAGGGTTGCGGCGGCGCGTGGACGCGCGCCGCACTCTGGGAATTTCCGTGATCTTCGGGCGCGCGCTCGACGAGCGCGAACTGAACGAGCGAATCGGCCGATTCGAGCAAATCGGCGGCATCCGCGCCATTCGGCTCGACGACGGGCGCGCGCGAGGAACGCGCGCGCTCGAGGTTCGTACGGGTACCGGCTTGGAGTTTTTGTGTGTCGCGGATCGAGCGCTCGACATCGCCGCTCTCGAATATCGAGGCATACCGTTGGCGTGGCAAGCGCCGGCCGGTATCGCCGCGCCGCCGTATTACGACGCGCACGATCCGAGTTTCGCGCGAAACTTCTTCGGCGGACTCGTGACGACGTGTGGTCTCAACGCGTTTGGGCCGCCGGGTGAGGACGAGTGGGGGCAGTGGGGGCAGCACGGACGCGTCAACCACCTTCCGGCGGAAGAGCTCTCGCATCGCACGTGGTGGAACGGCGATGAGTGTACGTTCGAGATCTCCGGCGTCGTTCGCGAGGCCGAACTCTTCGGCGAGTCTCTGCGGCTGGAGAGAACGTGGCGCGCGTACCTTGGGAGCAACCGGATCGACCTGACGGATCGTGTCACGAACGAAGGCGGCGTCAGCGTCCCGCACATGCTGCTCTATCATTGCAACGGCGGCTTTCCGCTGCTCGACGATGCGACGCGAGTGCACGTGTCGCATCGTTCCGTCGCGCCGCGCGACGAACGCGCGCGCGAAGGGCTCGATGCGTGGAACCGGGGCGGGCCGCCCGACGCGGGGTTTGCCGAACAGGTTTTCGTACACGAGCCGGTCGCCTGCGACGACAGTTGGGCGAGAGCACTGATCGCCAATCCCGACCTTAACGCACCGCACGGCATCGCGCTTTCCGTCTGCTTCAAACCGGCGCAACTGCCCGCGTTCTTCTCGTGGCGCATGCTCGGCGTCAAAGCGTACGTGATGGCGCTCGAGCCGGCCAACTGCCCGACGATCGCGGGACGCGCGGCCGCGCTTAAAGCGGGGACGTTGCCTTTTATCGAACCGGGAGAAACGCGCACGTACGACCTGCGCTTCGAGGTTCTCGACTCGCGCGGCGCGATCGATACTGCGATCCGAGACACGACGAAAGCGTCGCAAGCATCGGGTGCGTAGCGGGTATGGCATTTTTGCGCAAGCATTCGCTGAGCTTCATCGTACTCGGAATACTGACGCTGTGGTTCGTCCTCTATCTTTTCTCCGATCCGAACACGCACATGGGTGCGTTTTACGGCAACGCCATTGCCGATTGGAGCGGATCGGCGGCGGTCGTCATTCTGACGAAATTTCTTTACGAACGTGGATCCGCCGAAAGCAAAAGGCCGCCGCGCAAACGCACGAAATGGCAGACGTTCCTCGAGGCGCACTCGCTTACGATCGTACTCATTGCGACGGGCACCGTATGGGCGCTTCTTTTCGCCCGCAGCGATCCCCAGAGCCGCTGGGGCCAAGTAGTCGGCAACGTCACGTCTGAATGGCTGCAGATGATCGGCTTGGTAATCCTCACCAAACGCTTTACGGAACTTGGATCCAAAGAGAGTAAAGGCTAGGTTTTGGGAGACGTCGGTGCGGGAATGCGGCTCGCATGACGATCGGCGCTCGTGTCGGACATTTTTTCCGTATATTAGGGCCGGGGCTCATTACCGGCGCTGCGGACGATGATCCCTCCGGCATTTCGACCTACTCGGTGGCCGGCGCAACCGCCGGCTTCTCGATGCTGTGGTTGACGCTGATCTCCACGCCGATGATGGCCGTCATCCAAGGCATGTCGTCGCGAATCTCTATGGTCGCCGGCGAAGGTCTGGCGGGCGTGATAGGCAAGCGTTTGCCGCGAACGGCGGCGTACTCGCTTGCGGGGCTCGTCATTATAGCCAATACCTTCAACGTGGGTGCCGACTTGGGCGGCATGGCAGCCGCGGCACACATGGTGCTGCCGTTGTCGGTTAATGCGTGGCTCTTTTTTTTCGGAATCGGTCTCATCGTCGCGCAGGGCTGGCTTTCGTACGCTACGATCGCGCGCGTGTTTAAATGGCTGACTCTTTCGCTGTTTGCGTACATCGTGACGGCATTTATCGTCCACCCGCCATGGCCACAAGTCTTACTGCAATTTATCACTCCACACGTGCAGTTCGACGCGAGGTGGCTCTCCACGATGGTTGCGGTGTTGGGAACTACGATTACGCCGTACCTGTTCTTTTGGCAATCTTCGCTGATAATCGAAGAAGAAAAGGAAGTAGGGAAAACGACGCTGGCTTCTCGTCGCGGCACCGACAAACGATCCGTTCGAGAGATGCATGCCGACGTTAACACCGGAATGATTCTTTCCAATCTCGTGGCGTTCTTCATCATCGTTACCACCGCGGCAACGCTTGGCGCGCACGGGCAGCACAATATCGCTACCGCCCAACAGGCCGCACAGGCATTGCGGCCGCTAGCCGGTCCGTTCGCAGCCATACTGTTTACGCTCGGCATGGTGGGAACGGGCGTGCTGGCCGTCCCAACGTTGGCGGGATCGTCGGCGTACGTTGCTGCAGAGACGTTCCGGTTTCGCGAGGGCTTGAACGAAACACCGCGTCGGGCACCGGGATTCTATGCCGTGCTCGCCGCCGGCATCGCAATCGGTATTGCGATGAACGTGCTGCATGTCGACGCTATCAAGGCGCTTTTTTGGTCTGCGGTGGTCAACGGCGTCGTAGCGGTTCCGCTTATCGTAACGATCGTGTGGCTGGCATCGGACAAATCGTTTATGGGGAAATGGCGCAGTTCGCTAGCGGCGCGTGTGTGGGGCTGGGCGACGGCCGCGCTCATGGGTGCGGCGAGCATCGCGATGTTCTACTTTATGGCCAAGGGCGTCTAATGTCGGACCGAGACTGCCCCCGAGAAGGCGGCATCTCTACGCTCGAGGCTACTTCCAGGCGTCGACGATGGTTTTGGCGAGATGGGCGATCAGTACTTGCGGAGTGTTGTCCACCGTCCAACTTTGGTCTTTGTTGTCGTAGGTAAACGCGGAGATGATGATGGGGCCGTTGGGTGCATACACGATGCCTACGTCGTTGCGAACCGCGTCGAGCGCGCCCGATTTGTTGGCGACCGTATAGACGGAAAGATAGCGTTGGATGCCCGCGCGGTCGCTTTGATTCTTCAACATGTCGAGCGCGGTGTCGCAGAGCACTTTGTTCGACGCGCTTGGCGCGGCGGAAGGCGGCATAGCGGTTCCAGGCGTGTCGAGATTGCAGGTGGCAAACCGCGTCATCACTTCGGCCATTTCGCGTGGCGTGGTTTTGCCCAGACCGAACTCTTTTTGGTCCGCGGGCTGAGGGCCAACAGGACCCATGAAAACTTTCTTGTAGAGCCAGGTGTTTTGCAGGCCCATCCACTGGATGCGCTTCTGAATGTTCGCCAGCCCGAGATGATCGATCGCTAAGTTCGTGCCGGTGTTGTCGCTGACGACCACCATCATGGTGAGCGCATCTTTGAACGTGAGGGGCATCGGCGTATCGAAGAGGTTGAGAACGCCCGAGCCGCCGACTTGATCGCTTTTCTGCATCGTCAGCACGTCGCTGAAGTGCGTTTGCCCGGCTTGTATTTGTTTGAGCGCCTCGAAGAGCACGGTAAGCTTGATCACCGATGCCGTTGGCACTGGCGTGTCGGCGTTGAGCGTTACGGTCTTGCCGCTGTTGAGGTCGATGGCGTAGAGCGCCACTTTGCCTTGATACGACGACGTGAGCGTATTGAGTTGAGCGTCGAGCACGGTGTCTTCCCCTGCGAGGGCCGGTTGGGCCATCGCGAGTGCAAGAATGATGGCAAGAATGTATCGCATGTCGTCCAAACTGCCGTGGACGACACAAACTTCCTGCCGCGACTTGTTCGGCTAGCCGCCGGCGATGGCGCCAACGATCAGGAAGGGCTCGGTGCCTGCAGCAACCTCGGCAGGCAGCGGCGTATCGGGGGGATCGAGCGAGAGATCGCGTTCGCAGGCGAAGAAGCGCAAGAACTGGCGACGCAGCCGCGTTTCGCGACTGCGAATCGTGCCGCGCAGCATGGGGTATGCCGCTTCGACGGCATCCAACAGCGCGCTTTGCGTCGTCGGTCCTTCAAGGTGCACGTGAATCTCGGCGCCCGTGCGCGCGAGCGCGCGCAGATGCGCCGGCAGAACGACGCGGATCACGGCAGTGTCTGAACCTCCACGGAGAGTACCGGCGGCAGATCGTGCACGATAGCGTTCCACGTATCGCCGGAATCCGCAGAGGCGTAGACCTGTCCACCGGTCGTTCCGAAATAGATGCCGCACGAGTCGAGCGTATCGATGGCCATCGCGTCGCGCAACACGTTGACGTAGCAGTTGCTCTGCGGTAGCCCTTTCTCGAGCGCTTCCCATTCGTCTCCGCCCGTGCGCGTGCGATAGACGCGCAGTTGTCCGTCGAGCGGAAAATGCTCGGAATCGCTTTTTATCGGCACGACATATGCGGTATCGGGTTCGTGCGCGTGCACGTCGATCGCGAAGCCGAAGTCGGTCGGCAGGTTGCCGCTGATCTCGCGCCACGATCCGCCCGCGTCGTCCGTTCGCATGACGTCCCAGTGTTTTTGCATATAGAGCACGTTGGGTCTCGAGCGATGCATCGCGAGGCGATGCACGCAGTGCCCCACCTCCGCATCCTCGTCGGGCATCATATTCGAACGTAGCCCACGGTTGATCGGCAGCCAGGTTTCGCCCGCATCGTCACTGCGGAACGCGCCGGCCGCGGAGATGGCGACGAATACACGCCGCTCGTTCGTGGGATCGAAGAGCATCGTATGCAGGCACATGCCGCCGGCTCCCGGCTGCCATTGGGGCCCCGACGCATGCGTGCGCAACCCGCTGAGCTCTTGCCACGTATCGCCGCCATCCGACGAACGGAACAGCGCAGCATCTTCGACGCCGGCATAGACGGTTTCCGGATCGCTGGGCGACGGTTCGAGATGCCAGACGCGCGTAAACTTCCACGGGCGCTGCGTGCCGTCGTACCACTGATGCGTGCCCACGTCGCCCGCGTACGCGAAATCGTTGCCGACCGGCGCCCACGTTGCGCCGCCGTCATTGGAGCGCTGTATGACTTGTCCAAACCAGCCGCTGCTTTGGGATGCGTATAAGCGATCGGGATCGACCGGCGATCCTTTGACGTGATAGATTTCCCAGCCGGGAAAGTGCGGGCCGTCGATTTTCCACGATGTGCGCACCCCATCCGACGTGAGCACGAACGCGCCTTTGCGCGTTCCGACCAAAACGCGAACTCGACTCATAGTTCTTACCCCCGAGAAAGCTCCGCCCGTGCGATGAGGCGCGTGTAACTTTTGCGATCGACGATGAAGAGGATGCTCAATAAAAAGATCAGCATGAAGACGATGGCGCTGCCGAACGCGGCGGGAAATCCGTAGCTCGCGGCCAACGCCGTGAGGACGAGCGCATTGAACGCGCCCATCACGTTCAGGACGCCGTTATAGAAGCCATACACCAAGCCGGTTGAGGCTTGATTGGGTGAGATGTCGATCACGTTGACCGCCCACGCGCCCACGGTAAGGTTCATTGCCAACTGGGCGACGCCGATCAATATCGCGGTTAATCCGGCGAAACCCGCGCGCGCGCTGAAGAGCGAGAACACGATGCACAGCGCGGTGCCCACCATCGGTGCCGCCGTTCCGATGCGCCTCGCGGTTAAGCGATCAAAGCGCCTGACTAAACCGTCGTTAAACGGCCCCGAAAGAATGAACCCCAAAAAACCCAGCAGCGCGCCTAAGCTCGCCCATGCCGAACTTTTGAGAATGCCCATGTGGAACGTATAGTACATGTAACTCGGTACCCAGTAGAGGAACGTCGAGAGAATGTACCCATACGTTAGATAGACGAAGAGCATGCCGATGCCGGTGCGGCTGCAGAGCACGTCGCGAATGCCGGGCCAATCGGCCTTTTCGTTGGGATCGGCGCGGTTGCCGATGTGCTCGATCTCCAGCGCGTTGACGCGCGGATCCAGGGCGGGCCGATCGCGTACCACGTAGATCCAAAAGGGCAGAATCACCAATCCGGCAACGCCGAAGACGATGAAGGTCCATTCCCAGCCGAACTTCACGAGAATCCAACCGGCCAGCAACGTGCCGATGGCCGGACCGACGTATTGGCCGGAGCCAGCCCACGTATAGAGCGTCGAGCGTTCGCGCGGTGCGGCCCACGTGTTGGCGGTCTTGGCGTTGAGCGACCAAATCGGCGCCTCGCCCGCGCCCATCAGGCCGCGCACCGCGAACCATCCTCCCAAACTGCGCACGAACGGCGTGAGAATCGTGAATACCGACCACCATCCCAGCACCAGCGGCAAGCCGCGCCGCAACCCGAGGCGATCGACGAGCCATCCACCGGGAAAGTTGAAGATGGCGTACACGATGCCCCACGCAAACGTGATCTGACCGATCTCTTGCAGACTGAAGCCGAACTGGGTGCGGATCGAAGGAATGGACACAGCGAAGTTGACGCGGTCCATGTAATTCACGAAGATGCTCAAGAACATGAGCAGCACTACATAGTAGCGATGCTTGGTCATGGGTTCTCGAGCGTCGTCATGTCGATGGAGAAGCGATAGCGCACATCGCTTTTGAGCACGCGCTCGTACGCTTCATTGACGCTTTGGATCGGGATGACTTCGATGTCGGGTACGATGCCGTACTGCGCGCAGAAGTCGAGCATCTCTTGCGTCTCGCGAATGCCGCCGATCGACGACCCGGCTAGGCTGCGCCGATTGTGAATGACCGCGAAGGCCTCGATCGGCACGGGCTGCTCGGGGACGCCCAGCACGACCATCGTGCCGTCGAGTTTGAGCAGCGCGAGATAGGCGTTCCAGTCCATCGGCGACGAGACGGTATTGATGATGAGATCGAAGGAGTTTTGCAGTTTCTCGAACGTCTTCGGATCCGATGTCGCATAATACGCGCCTGCGCCCATGCGGATGCCGTCGTCACGTTTCTTGAGCGTTTGGCTCAAGACCGTCACGTCGGCGCCGAGCGCGTGCGCCAGTTTCACGCCCATGTGCCCGAGGCCGCCTAAGCCAACGATGGCGACGCGCCTTCCCGGACCTGCTTGCCAGTGCCGCAGCGGCGAGTAGAGCGTGATGCCCGCGCACAGCAGCGGCGCGGCGACATCGAGCGGCAGCGCGTCGGGGATGCGTAGCACGTAGTTCTCGTCCACCACGATGTGCTGCGAATAGCCGCCCATCGTCGGCGTCTTTTCGTCCATCTCCGTGCCGTTATACGAAAACGCGATGTGGTTGAGGCAGTATTGTTCGGTACCCTCACGGCACGACTCGCACGTGCGGCACGAATCCACGAAGCAGCCAACACCGACGCGATCGCCGACGCGATATTTCGTCACCTCGGCGCCCGCGTGCGACACGATCCCGGCGATTTCGTGACCGGGAACCATCGGGAAGATCGCGTCGCCCCACTCGTCGCGTGCCTGGTGGATGTCACTGTGGCAGATTCCGCAGAATTTGATGTCGATGACGACGTCGTGCGGCCCGGGGTCGCGGCGGTCGAACGTGAACGGGTTGAGCGGAGCCTTGGGCCCGGCGGCGGCGTAACCTTTGGTCTGCATGGCCGAGAAACGTTACCCGCGCCGTACCCGCGGGCCTGTGCGGCCCCGGCGGCGAAGGGGCGGCGCGTGTCGGCACATTTACTGGCGCTGCAGCCGCAGCCGTGCTCGGCGCGGCCGACCTCGAGCCGCCGCGCACTCGTTGCAACGATCGCCATGTACGTGGCGGGCTTTATTGCCGTCGCCAACATCAGCACGATTTACCTTGCGCTCCCCGGCATCGAGCGCGCGTTTCACGGCGGTAACGACGAACAAGAATGGATCGTCGGCATCTATCCGCTAATGGAAGGCGGGTTTGCGCTAGCCGCTGGAACGTTGGGCGACGTCTTCGGACGACGACGCGTGTTGGCGATCGGCACGATTATATTTTTGCTCGGCAGCGTGGCGTGCGTGTTTGCGCCAACCGCCGCCACGTTGGTGTTCGCGCGGGCGTTTCAAGGCATCGGAAGTGCGGCGATGCTGGCGCTGCCGATCGCGATCCTCGTGCAGATGCTTCCCGATCCACGCGATAACGCAAATGCGATCAAGACGTTCACGCTCGTCATCGGCATCGCCGCCGGCGCCGCGCCGCTAATTGCCGGCTTCGTCGTCGACTGGTTTTCGTGGACCGGCATCTTCAGCTTTTCTGCGATCTGCGCACTCGTTGTGTGTGCCGGACTCTTCGCCGTAGAAGAAAACACGTGTAAGCCCAGCGCGACCGTGGATTTTTGGGGCCAGGGACTTAGCGTCGTCGCGCTCCTGGCAATCAGTTACGTAGTAATTAAGGGTAAGGGGTTGGCGATCGAGCCGGGATCGCTTGTCGCCGTACTCGGCGTCGCCGTTGTGGCTTTTGCGCTCTTCATTATGGTGGAACGGCGCGTGAAGAACCCCGCGGTGCCGCTCAAATATTTCGATCGGCGCGGTTTCAACGTCGCGCTGCTGACGTTGGGTGTGGTGAACTTCGGGTGGTACGGACTGATGCTGGTTTGTACGATGGCGCTGGAGCGCACGATGCACCAAGATCCCATCGCAATCGGACTTTACCTTACACCGTGCAATGCCGCATTCTTTATCGCGAATGCACTCAGCGCGCGCGTTGAACGCCGCGCAGGCGTTTCGGCGGCCATTGCGGCTGGTTTCGGTGTCTCGCTGGCGGCGATGGCGTGGATGGCCGTTCCAAACGCCATGTATGCGCCATGGCTCATCTCGGCGGCGCTCTGCGTTGCAGGTGCGGGTTGGGGGTTGCTCTGCACGCCCGCCACGTCGCTGGGCATGGCTTCCGTCGCCGCGACCGACGAAGGCTTCGCATCGGCAATGCTGGTGCTCTCGCGCTCACTCTGTGGCGTGCTGGGCGTTGCGGTGTTGGGCGAGATGTTCGTACGCGGCACGCACAGCGCAGGGATCGCGTGCTTCGTGCTTACGTTCATTGCCGGCTGCTTGCTGGTAGGAAGTTTACGGAACCGCAACCTGCTTCGAAGCGATGCGGAGCTTCCAATCGCTTAACGGCGAATCGTGAAGGTCGAGATTTGAAACCAGCACGTTTAACCGCTTCGAGGCCGGGCCGTTTCCGCTCGAGCGCAGAGCCAGGAAGTATGGCGTAAACGATTCGTAGTACAGCGTTGCCGTGACGCGCAGATGCGCCGGGTTTACGCCGCGCGGCAGCGCAATGGCGTAGCGCACGACGGCGTGGCCTTGTCCGTCGGTGAAGGTGGGATCATTCGCCGCCCGGCCCTCCGGATACGTCGCGTGCAAGAAATACGCGGGCAGCGCGGGCGTGGGCCCCGTGCGCGACCAGCCGCGCGGCAGTAGCCGATTGTCTTTGATCGTGTGATCGCGGTGAACGAAACTCGTCGTGAAGTTTCCGGTGGCGTCGCGCGTCAGCTCTTCGAAGATTTCGACTTGATTCGAACGCGTGATCGGATTGCGCTCGTCGAAGTGTGGCTGATACTGCTGATGCCCGTGCGCGTCGCGCGCAAACGACTCGGTTGGCAGCACGCTGCCGTTCTGATCGACGATACGCCCCTTGGCATCGGTTCGTCCCGACACGAAAATCGGCGCGGCGCCAGCCGGCGCGGTGATGTCGCGCACTTCAAACTGAATCCACGCGCGGCGAAACGAAACGCCGGTGGGGAAGCGATGTCCCGTGAGGTTCGCTACCGCGACATCGGCGATCAGTTTGCCTCCGGCGACACGCGTACGCACGTTCACACGCGCGCTTTCCTGTCGAGCTTGACGAATCACGTGCGCGATCGCATCTTCCAAATCGGTCTTGGAACTCGACATGTAGTCGTTGGTACTCACGCCCATCACCTCGGGATACTGCCGGAACATCTCCAGCAGAATCGCGTTGAGCCCGAGCAGCTCGTGGCGCGCGAAGCCGGTCTTGCGCAGGCGCACGTTGATTTGATCTTTCGGCGCGGAGTGCGTCGTCTCGGGGTATGAGTCGTCTTGCGAAAAGGCGATCCTCGAGACGATGTGCGCGAGCGCGATGCCGCGATCTGGATCGGTGATGCCTTGCGGCATATGGCACGCCTGGCACGACTGGGCGTGCGGGCCCGGGTGATAATCGGTTTCGTAACTACTGTTGAGCCACTCCACGTAGGTGGCCTGCTCCACATTGTGCGTCGGCGTGATGACCTGGTTCTTGACGACCTTGGGGGTGCCCACATCCACGACCGGCAGGTTGATGGTGTGGCAGGCTCCGCACATCTCAGAAGATTGGATGTACGACGAATGCACCGGCGTTGCGCCCAGCGCTTCTTTCATAGGATGCGTGGCGATCGTGTTGTCGGCAAACGGCCCGTAGATCTTGTCTGCCGGTCCCATGTCGAAGTTGCCGTTGATGCGGGTATTGAGGAAAAATGCCAGCGGCGTGATGCCGTTCGGCGGATTGGGCGCTTCGACCATATGATGGCAGACCGTGCAACTGATGCCGTCGCGCGCCATGCCGCCCAAGTGGAACGTGGGACTCGATGGATCGGCGTGGAAGACGATGTCGGTGCCGAGCGTCGCGGTGGGGTTTTTTTCGTGCAGCGTGCGCGTGCCCATGGCGCCGTGGCACGTCATGCAGATGTTCGTGACGGCATGCTGCAGGGCCAGCGACTGGCGCTGGTTGTGCGCGTTGGCGAGACCCGCCATCTCGCTCTCCATCTGCGTGAAGAAAACCGGATCGCGGCCTGCCAGAGCCATCGGCGACCAGCGCCATTCGCCGTATTCGGAAACATTGGTGCCGGTCTGGTTCGCCGTGCCTGGCTTGGGCGTGAGCCACATCACCGGACCGAAAGGTTTGCCCGAACCTGCGCCGTGACAGGTTTCGCATTGATTGGACGTCATGAACATGTGCGGCACGTGCGCGTGCGCGACGTATGTGTCGAGCGGTTCCGGTGGAAATGTCTGCACCGGTTGCGGGAGGCCGCGTAACGGCGAAGCCACGGGCTGCGGCGGCGCGAGCATCGCAGCAAGTTTGGTTTTCCACGAGCCGTCGTCCGCGTAGGTGATCGGTGTGCCGGGAAATCCGGCGATGTTTTCGAGCGACGAAAACGTAAACGCGGTTTCGGCAGAGGAGTGGCAGCGCAGGCAGTAGATACCGAAGCCCGCCCACGGATACGAGGCGGAGGCCTGGTACTTCGTCTTCGGCGCGTCGAACATGCCGACGTACACTTCGCCCCAGAACCAGCCATCGTGCGACGCCGACGAGCGCCGGATCATGAACGTCCAGTCCGTCGGCCGAACGTCGCTTTTTGGGTGCTCTTTAAAATACTCGGCCGGCATATCGCCATACTGTTCTTTGATGATCACCGCGCCGTCGCGGGGCATGCCCCGGCGCCCGTTGCGCAGCCAATCCATCATCTCCGGCGAGTAGTAGATGCGCACCGTCGGATGCGTCCCGTACGAGACGTGATCTTTGTAAGGTCCGGTGTCGCGCACACTCTTATCGCGGCACCACCCCAGGTCCTGATACTGGTACGAGGCAAGATAGTCGAGGATTGTGTGTTCGAGGGCGACGGGTTCGCCGGGCGGCACGACTTTCGGCAGGCGCAGTGCGGCCGGGATCGGCAGGGCGTCGGGGCAGGGGTTGCCGTTCGTGGCAGTCTCGAGCGCATGTAGAACCGGACGTGCTGTGAACAGCACGCCGACGATGAGCGCTATGGCAATTGCCAGTGACCGCATGGGCGCAGACTTAGCCACCTGCCGAGAAAGCGCCTACAAGTATTAATCGTCTGATGGGAGAGAAGCGGGAGCGCGATTCCGAAAAGGGATCGTATGTCGAACGAACTACGCGATTTTCTGACTCTTTCGTACTCCGAGCTCGAGACCAGGAACCTGGCCTCTAAAGACCAGCGTCGGGCCCGCGTCTCGCCGCAAGCGTTCAAAGAAGAGCGCCTGCAGTACCTCGCGGGTGAGAACCGCATCAAGGCCGTAACCGTGCTCTTCAGCGACCTCGAGGGCCGGCTGCACATGCTGGACTACGATAAGAAATTCTTGCTGGGCGCGTACGATAACCTCACGTTCGACGGCTCGTCGATTCGCGGGTTCACCGCGCAGCGCGAAAGCGATCTGCGGCTCTCGCTGGACTGGGGTTCGTTTTATTGGGCCCCGTCCGACGTTTTCGGCCCCGGCAAGGTGCTGGTGTTTGCCGACGTCACCGATAAGGACGGCAAGCCGTTTAACGGCGACATGCGTGGCGTACTCAAAGCTTTTGCGAATGATCAGTTTGCAAAGCACGGTTATACCCTTAATGCGGCCAACGAGATCGAAGGGTTTCTGTTTCGCGGGCTCGATGCCGAACAGCGTTTTCACGAAACAAACAAGTTCGAATACGTGAACACCGGCAGTTACTTTCACTCGCTGCCGGGTGATCCGCTGCGCACGTTCATCGACACGGTCGCCGAAGTGCAGCGCGCGATGGGCTTCGAAAACGAAAAAGATCATCCCGAGGTGGCGCCGTCGCAGTTCGAGATCAACTACTCGTACAGCGACGCGGTGGGTTCGGGCGATCGCGTGCTGCTCTACAAGCTTATCTGCCGCCAGGTGGCAACGCGCATGGGTATGACGGCGAGCTTTTTGCCAAAACCCGTGGTGGGCGTTAACGGCAGCGGCATGCATACCAACGTGTCGGTTAGTAAGGACGGCAAGAACATCTTTTGGGATGCCAAAGGCGAAGAGAAACTTTCGCCCTTCGCGTGGCAGTTCGTGGATCGTCTGCTAACGCACGCGAACGATACATGTTTGACGTTCAACGCTAGCGTGAACGCGTATCGCCGACTCGACCCGCACTTCGAAGCACCGAACCAGATCAAGGCGTCCGCGATCGACCGCGGCGCAATGGTGCGCGTGCCGATCGGCAACGAGCGCAGCGCGCGCGTGGAGCTTCGGTCGGTGGGGCCGGATGCCAACCCGTACATGTCGCTCTACGCCGCGTTTAAGACTGGCCTCGACGGCACGATCAGTGACGAGAAGAATTTGCGTCAGGCCAAGCGCTTCTTGCCCGACAATATCTACGGCGCGCTGAGCGTGTTCCGCAAGTCGGAGTGGACCACGCAGATCTTAGGAGAAGATGTGAAGGCGCGCTACGCCGATCTCAAACAGGCCAGCGCCGACCGCTGCCCGCGCCTGCTCGGCACGTTCGTCAAACCGCAAGAAGTCCAGTACCACCACGAAGTCTACAACCAATATCTCTGGAACTTATTTTAGGCCGCGCTAGGCGAAGCGTTGGGCGAAGACGATTGCGCTGCGGTTTTGCAGACTGGGGAAGTGGTCGGTCTTGCCCCAAATCGCCGCACTTTTCGTTGCGCGTGTAATTGTCGTTTGCGATGACGCCGGCAGCCTGCGAATCTGCACCACGCCTTGCGGCCAAATGCGGAATCTGCGGCCTTCCAGCAAGTTGCCGTCCGTCGGGCTGGTCACCATACCGGCGGTGTTCGAGCCGCTTAAGTTTACGGCTACATCGAATGCTTTCGCGCCGAAGGCATCGTGGTAGTCGTGGATTACCTTGGCAAGATCCCGCAAGATGATGTTGGACGCAACGCCGGCGACGATGGTGTCGCCGCTTTGCGCGATGAACGAACGGTGCACAAACTGATTGTCGGTATCCGACGAAACGCCGATCGTGCCGCCCGGATCGATGAGGAATGGCCCGGTTTGGATCGCGGAATTCGCGGCGGTCGCCTGGGACGCTGGCACGATGCTCAAGATGCCTCCCGGATCGGTGACTACTGCACCCGAGAGCGTGGGATCCAGCGAACCGAAACGCTGACCACCGGCGTTGAGCAGGCCGACCGGCAGCAAGGTGTTCATGTCATAGAAGCCGCCATTGATGGCCATGGTTCCCTGGTTCGTTTGCACTGCTCGGTTGAGTTGGAACGATGGATATTGGGGCATGTCCAACACGGAAATGACGGCGCGCAGATGATTGCGGTCGATCGTCGCAGCCGTCACGTAGACGGGCGCTTTGCCGGGAACGGGTAGCGAAAGGTATCGGACCGTGGAGAAGCCGGTGTACACCAGCGGGGGCGCAACTTCCGCTGGTCCGTCGGCGGCGGCGGGTAGCGGGAGCGAGGCGGCCAGCGTTACGGCGCCTGCTGCAGTCAGGAAATCGGCACGTGTAAGCATAGAAGAATTATACGCTTCTCGGCCGCCGCTCGCTAGGCGGTTAAAGTGCCACCCGTATGGCATGGCTGGACGGCAGACTTCAGGGGTAGTCCTGATGGGGCGGGCGTGATAGGATAGGCATCGCTCTCCAGCCGCGGCAGCGGCTTTCTTTCTGCCCGTGCGGAGAGTGAAATCCGGCCTGTGCCGGTCGTGCCGAAGAGTAGCTTCGGGCACGTGGCTAGGGCTTCGCCGAAGGGCGCGGCCGCCAACCACCTAGTCGAGAGGACAATTAGTGAAAGCCAGACCTAAGCGCGCGAGCAAAGATCGCCGCCCGAAACGCAAACCGTGCAGCTTCTGCGCGGAGAAGACCATCGAACTTTCGTACCGCGACGTTAACCGTTTGCGCAAGTACGTTTCGGAACGCGGCAAGATCGTGCCGCGGCGCATTTCCGGCAACTGCGCCAAGCATCAACGCATGCTCACCGTTGCCGTGAAGCGCGCTCGTATCATCGCCTTCTTACCGTTTGTATCGGAATAACACAAAGAAAGAGCCATCCATGAAAGTAATCCTTTTGAGCGATGTGAAATCGCTCGGAAAGGAAGGCGAGGTCGCCGACGTAGCCGAGGGTTATGCGCGTAACTTCTTGCTGCCGCGCAACTTGGCGATCGAAGCCAACAAAGGCGCGCTGGCAGTGCTGGAATCGCAGCGCCGCGCGCGTGCAAAGAAAGACGCGCAGGCGTTGGCCGAGGCGAAAGACTTGGCCGCCCGTATCGAAGGTACGCGCATTGCCGTTCAGGCCAAAGCCGGCGGCAACGGCAAGCTCTTCGGTGCGGTTACCAATGCCGACGTCGCAGGCGCTATTCACGAAGCGCTCTCGGTCAGCGTCGATCGCCATAAGATCGAGATCAAGAGCTCCATCAAGGCGCTCGGCTCGTATCCCGTCGAGATCAAGCTGCACAAGAATGTCGTCGCGAAGGCTACGGTCAGCGTCGTCGCTGCCTAGCGTTGCAGACGGAAGCTCATGAACGAGAATCCGCACGCATCCCGTCTGCGCCGCAAGCTGGGCGTAGAAGACGAACTCGGTCGCTACGTCGGCGCGCTCTTCGATATGCTGGGGTCGGTACTCGGCCCCGAGCGTGTCGTGCTGCGCGCCGGCAAGGTGAGCGCACTCAAACTGATGCGCTCGCCCAACCTCTCCGACCGGCTCTGCGCTTTGCAGCGGCTGGTCTTTGAAGATCCCACCGTTGAGAAGGCCACCACGCGCGCGCAGCAGCGTAAAGCCATCGGCGAAATAGAAGAAGCCATGGCCGACTTGCTGGCGCAGAAGAGCGTCGGCGATGCGCTGGACCGCAAGGTCAACGCCAAGATGGAAGCACGTCACCAAGAGTATCTCAAGGATCTCAAGCTGGAAGCGCTGCGCGAAGATTCCGGCCCCGAGACGCCGGCCACGCAAGCCAAACTCGCCGAACTCGATAAGCTCTCGCAGCGTTCACTGGCGGCCTCCGCGCTGCAGCAGTTGCGTCCGCAGAGTTTGCGCGAGCTCGTCGGCCAAGAGGCCGCGGTCAAAGCGCTCGTCGCCAAAATTTCATCGCCCTATCCGCAGCACGTGCTGCTCTATGGCCCGCCCGGCGTAGGCAAAACCACCGCCGCGCGATTGGTGCTCGAAGTTGCGAAGGCGCGCGCGTACACACCGTTCGCTAAGGACGCGCCGTTCGTAGAAGCCAGCGGAACTACGCTGCGTTGGGATCCGCGCGAAACCACCAACCCGCTCTTGGGCAGCGTGCACGATCCCATCTATCAGGGCAGCCGTCGCGAGTTTGCCGACGCGGGCATTCCCGAACCGAAACTCGGGCTGGTGTCGCGCGCGCATGGCGGCGTGCTGTTCATCGACGAAGTGGGCGAACTGGATCCGTTGCTGCAGACGCGCTTGCTCAAAGTGCTTGAAGACAAAAAGGTGACGTTCGAGTCGTCGTACTTCGATGAGAAAGCTACCAACGTTCCCGAGTACGTCAAACGTTTGTTTCGCGATGGCGCGCCCGCGGATTTCATCCTGATCGGGGCCACCACGCGCGATCCCGATGACATCGATCCAGCCGTGCGCTCGCGTTGCGCGGAAGTGTATTTTCAACCGCTTACGCAAGCGCAGGTGGTCGCCATCGTGCAGGGCGCCATCAAGCGTTTGGGCGTGAAGGCCGCGCGCGGCGTACCCCGCCTCATCGCTACGTATACGATCGAAGGGCGTAAAGCCGTGCAGATCGTGGCCGATGCGTACGGTCAGGCGCTCTACCGCCAGCATCCCGATAAGAAGCAGCCGCAGCGCGCGGTGACGATCTCCGAAGACGACGTGCGCGCGGTGGTGCAGAGCGGACGGCTGGTGCAGCACACGCTGGTGCGCGCGCGTAAGACGCGCGAGATCGGCAAGACGTTCGGTTTGGGCGTTGCACAGTATCTCGGTTCGATCATCGAGATCGAAGCCGTCGCGTTTTCCGCCGCGCAGGCCGGTAAGGGCACCGTGCGCTTCAACGAGACTGCCGGCTCGATGGCCAAAGACAGCGTGTTCAACGCTGCGAGCGTCGTGCGTTCGCTTACCGGCGTCGACCCGGCAGATTTTGACGTGCACGTCAACGTGGTCGGCGGCGGCAACATCGACGGTCCGTCGGCAGGTTTGGCGATTTTTCTGGCGCTCTATTCCGCGCTCACCAAAACGCCGCTGCCGCAGGATGTGGCGATGACCGGCGAACTTTCGATTGCGGGCAAAGTGCGCGCCGTGGGCGGCGTGACGGAAAAACTCTATGCCGCTCGTCAGGCCGGAATGCGACGCCTGATCGTGCCTGTCGAAAATGCGCGGGAGATCGACATGGGTCTGGCAAGCCTCGACGTGGTGGCGGTTGCCAACGTGGAACAGGCGGTTCGCGCGCTCGGTATCCACAAACGACTCACCGCTATTCGCAAAGCATCCCCAAGGAAGCGGCCAGGTCGCCGTAAGAAAGCGTCGTCTCGATGACCGTCAGCACGCTGCACCAAATGCCCGATCGCATCCCTCCGCACAACTTAGAAGCGGAGATGGCGGTGCTCGGTTCGGCGATGGTCGATCACGAAATCATGGGCGAAATCTCCGAAGTGGTGCACGCCGAAGATTTTTATGCGCACGTGCACGAATCGATTTTCGCGGCCATCTACGACTTGTACGATCGCGGACAGCCCATCGATAAAATTACGCTCACCGAGGAACTGCGCAGCCGCGGCCAGCTCGACAAAGTCGGCGGCGTTTCGTATCTCTCCGCGTTGATGGATACCGTGCAGACCGCGGCCAGCGCAAAATACTACGCCACGATCGTGCGCGAGAAAGCGATTCTGCGCGGCTTGATTCACGCAGGCACGCAGATTACGCAGTTAGGCTTTGAATCCGAAGAAGATGTGAGCTCCGCGCTCGATATCTCGGAGCAGATCGTCTTCAAAATCGGCGATCGACAACTCAAGGCTGAGTTCGAGCCGATCAAAGCGCTGATGCAGAAGGCTTTCGACCTACTCGACGAGCGCTTCTCGAACAAGGGCGGTCGCACGGGCGTTACGTCGGGTTTCCCGGACATCGACAAACGCACCACGGGGTTCCAACCGACCAACTTCATCATTGTGGCGGCGCGGCCGGGCATGGGCAAGACATCGTTTGCGCTCAATGCCGCGGTAGCGGCCGCGCGCGAATCGATGGAACGCGGCAAAGGCGAGCCGGTGGCGTTCTTTTCGCTGGAAATGTCGAAGGATGAGTTGGTGGAGCGTCTGGTCAGCGCCGACGCGCGGATCTCGATGCAGGACATGCGCTTGGGGCGCATCCACGGCAAACAGTGGGAAGATCTGCAGCAGGCGATGGAGCACTTGAGCGAACTGCCGCTCTATCTCGACGACGCCGGCGGCCTGACGGTGAGCGAACTGCGCAGCCGTTGCCGCCGCTTAAAATCGCGCCACGGTTTGAGTGCGGTGTTCGTTGACTATCTGCAGTTGCTAAGTCCCTCGGCGATGTCGCGTTCGGCCAATCGCAACGAAGAACTTTCGGTGATCTGCCGCACGCTCAAAGTGACCGCGAAAGAACTCGGCGTGCCGATCATCGCGCTCGCACAGCTCAATCGCGGCGTGGAATCACGCAACGACAAACGCCCGGCGCTTTCGGATCTGCGCGATTCCGGTTCGCTCGAACAAGAAGCCGACTTGGTAGCGTTTCTCTACCGCGACGACTACTATACCGGCGAAGCGAGTCTGGATCCCGGCGTCGTGGAGTTCATCGTGGCCAAACATCGCAACGGCCCCACCGGCACCGACAAACTCCGTTGGGAGAGCAGCTACACGCTCTTCCTCCCTTACGCCGACCCCACGCACTACCCCCAACCGTAGTCCTCGCTTAGCGCGTTAGAGCGGCGAAGAATTCTTGGGCGGTGTCGCGTAGGGCGTCGAGGAGACGGACGAAGAGTTCGGTGAAGTCTTCGGGCGGCGCTAGACCGAGTTCCACGGTGAAGAGTACGTCGCGTTCGCTTTCCCAGAGTGCGGTTTTCACGAATTTCTTGCGCGCGTTCATCCGGTTGGCGATCTCGAGCGCGCGTTCGTTCGGAACGTCGGTTGGCAGCGTCCAACCCGAACCGAGCATCAGAAAATCGCCGTCGTCGCGATAGGCGACGGCAAAGTAGCGATCGCCTTCGGATTTGAAGCTCAACCGCAGCGCGTCGTCGTCGTCCTCACGTTCGTAGAACAGTCCTTCGGCGTCGAGCGCGCCTTCGACGGCCAGCAGCGGATCGGCGCTCATCGCTGGTCCTGACCGCGCATGAAGTCGTTGATGAACTTCTCGGCGGCGGCTTTAGATTCGTTGCGGTCGAGGACGCGTTCCACCGCGGCCGCTCCGGCGTCGCGCACGATGCCGATGATGCGCCAAAACTGCTGCGTGAATTCTTCCGGCGTCGACGAAAACTGTTCGATGGCCGCAACCAGCACCGTGCCCCCTTGCGCGAAGAAGAACTTCACCGCTTTGAACGATGCCTGCAAATCCAGCAGCGTCGGCGCGCTCTGCGCCGGTTCGCTCACGAAGTCAGGAAGCGCGAAGGCGATTGAAACCGAGAAGTACGTGGGATCGCGTTCACTCGTGCCAACCGATACCGCCTGACCGCGAACGCGCAGGCGAACGACGGCGTCGCCTGCGTTTTCGCTTGCGACGTCGATCTCGGCGCGGTGCCCTTCGGACTCGATAAAGTGCGCGACGACTTCGCGTATGCGGGCTTTAATGAGCCGACGCCTCATTCGCTGCGCCAACGCCCTTTTCGAGGTAGGAGCGCGAGAGTTCCACATATTCGCGCGACGAGTTCTGCACCCAGGTGGCGGCTGCACCGTCGAGCACCTTTTTCACTCGCGCGGGCGCGCCCGCCGCCACGACGCCCGGCGGAATGTCGGCGTCTTGCGTTACCACGGCACCGGCCGCGATCAGCGCTCCCTCGCCAATGGTGCAGCCGTTGAGTAGCACCGCATTGCTGCCGATCAGCGCCCGGTCCTTCACGTTGCAGTCTTCCATCACCGCGCAGTGCCCGATCGTGACGTCGTTGCCGATAACGGTGAGGCGGCGATCGCCGACGTGAACCACGCAGTTGTCTTGGATCGACGTGCGCGCGCCGACGCGAATGGGGCCATTGTCGCCGCGCAAGACTGCGCCGAACCAGATCGACGATTCGGGTCCAACTTCCACGTCGCCGATGATAACGGCGGTAGGCGCGACGAACGCGCTGGGGTCGATGCGCGGGTGCTTCCCGCGATAGGAGAGCAGCATCAGGCTTTCTGATTCCCCCGTCGAAGGCTGGAGTCATGCATCGTCATCAGACGCCCCTACGTGGCGTGAAAGCGGTGCCGCGGCCGAAACCTGACGACCCCTCGTACGGCGCGGCGAACTATGCGTATGCCGGCCAAACCGGCCACATTCACGAAGTGGTCGAAATCGGCGGGCGGCAACTTGCCAAAGTGGGTTTCGACGATCGCAAGATCGTGTATTACCTGCTCGACGATCTCGAGCTCGACGCCGACGCGAAGCGCGGCACGTTTCACGACGAATCGTGACGACGAAAGTGCTCGGGTCGGGCGAACGCGACTCCAGTTACGAGGTTAGCGATACCGAGGTTGCGGCGGGCAGCACGTTAGGCGCGCCGCGCGGCGTGGTGGTGCTCAAAGCCAACGGTGCCGTCGAGAAGTTCTATTCGGTCGATGCCGGCGCCACGCTGATCCAGGGCGTGAACGTGCGCTTTTGGGACGAGCGCACGGGAGCGCCGCTGCAAAGTCTGCCTGGCCGTTTCGTTTTTCATCCGGATCGACAAGAGCACGTCTTCGATCTCGGTAATGGCCTGCGTGTGACCGAGCAAGTGTTCATGTTCAACCCGATGCTCGAACCCGGTGAAAATGACGATCCGCTCGCCTATTATCACGTCACGATCGAGAACATTACCGACGCGCAAGCGAGCTTATGTTCGCTGTGCACCGCCGACATGCGCGGCACGACCGGCGCCGATATTACGGTGCACTACGACGCGGTGCTGCGCGCGTTCGTAGCGTGGAACGCCTCGCAGCCGCAGTTCGCGCGCGCGCTGGGCGCATCGCGTGCGCCGGTGAGTTGGGAGACGACATTCGACCACGATAAGTGCAGTCGCGTGGAGTTTCCGGGCACGCTGTCGAACCGAACGCGGCCGGGCGCGCCGCTGGCGCTTTTTCATTATCGTAACACCATTGCCGCCGGCGCGAGCGCAACGCTGACGTTCGTGATGGCTAGCACGTCGAAAGGTACGCGGCGCCTGCGACGCACCTGCGAAAGCGCCCCTGCCGCGAAGGTCGCGGCCGCGCGCACGCGCGCGCACTACGATGCGGTGCTCAAGCGCGCTGTCGTGGTGACGCCCGATTCAACCGTGAACCGTGGCGTGTTATGGGCCAAAGCCAATATGCTTCGTACGCAACTCAAAGCACCGACGGGACGCTGTTTCGTTAACGATCCCACGCGCTCGAGCAACAGCGTCGCGCGCGACACCGCGTGGTTTGCCTACGGTGCCGATTACGTGGACCCCGACTTCGCGCGCGAGTCGCTGATGGCATATGTGGAACGACTCGAACGCAAGGGACTCGTGACCGAGTATTACGACGTGCGCACCGGAAAATCGTCGGACTACAAACTCAATATCAACGACGACACGCCGCTGCTGCTGCTCGCGCTGTGGCATCATTTCAATACCACGGGCGACCTGGCGTTTCTACGCCGCGCATATCCCAGCGCGCGGCGTGCTGCGAAATACGTTCTCGCGCAGCGTAACGAGCAAGGTCTCGTGTGGTGTACGTCCACGGGGACGTGGGAAGAAGGCATCGTCGGCTGGCGCAACGTGATCGAAAACTATACGGTCAGCGGCGCGAGCACCGAAATTAACTCCGAGTGTTACGCCGCGCTCGGCGCGGTAGCGGCCATGGCCAAGCGGCTGAAGAAGAACGCCGACAACGCCGCCTTCGACCTCGCGCGCGACGAACTGCGCGCAGCTATCAATACGCATTTGATCGATCCCGAGACTGGGCTGTATTACCTCAACATCGGTACCGACGGCGTGCCGCGCACCAACGTCACGTGCGACATGATCTTCCCCGTGATGTTCGGCGTGGCCGAGCGCGAAACGGCCGCGCGCGTGGTCAGTCGCCTCAGCATGCCGGATTTTTGGAGCGAAGCCGGTATTCACACGGTGCCGCGCAACGATTTGGAATATGGCCCCACGCACGGATTCGGACTGCTGGGCGGCGTGTGGGTCGGCGTGACGTTTTGGTTTGCGTTTGCTGCGGCACGCTTCAACCCCAGCTTCATGGCCTCGGCGCTGAGCGACAGCTTCAAGCACTATTCGAGCGACCCTCGACGCAACAACACGGTGCCGGGCCAGTTCTCGGAGTGGCTGCACGGCGAGACGCTGGTCAATCAAGGCATGATGCTCTCGCCGTGGTTTCCGCCGCGATATTTATGGGCTGCGATCGAAGGTGCCGCCGGCCTCGACGTTTCCGGCGATGCGCCGCGCGTGGATCCGCATTTGGCGCCTAGCTGGCGCTGGCTGGGCGTGCGCAACGTGCGGCTGCGAGGCAAAGCGGTGTCGTGGTTTGTCGTGCGGTTGCCCGAACTTACGATGTTTGCAAACTTCGACTTCGAGAGCGACTTGGAGTATCACTCGTACGATGAAGACGTCACCGAGCGTCTGATCGGCGACGTCGGCTCCGATATGACGGTGATGGCATTGCGGCGCGGCGGCGAGATCGTGATCTTCGTGGGAAACACCGCCGACCGCACGCTGGTCGGTCCGCTGCGGCTGCGTGCCAGTCTGCGTGGCACGTTTGCCGTACGCACGTTTAGCAGCCTACGCGGCGACTGGAGCGACGAAGCCGACATGCGCGCGAGCGAACTGGTGCGCGGGATTCCCGTGCAGATCGATCGCCACGGCTTTTCGGTGCTGCGCCTGCGAGTGCGCGCGTGAACGCCGCACCACCAAATGCGCTTGACCGCGCCTCGGACGCCGGAGCAAACTATGAGTATGAAACCACGAATTGATTACTACAAAGCCAGCCCGCAGGTATTTAAGGCGATGCGCGAGCTCGAAGAAGCCGTGCGTGCGTCCGGTTTGGAAGCGCCGCTGCTCGAACTAGTGCGCATGCGCGCCAGCCAAATCAACGGCTGCGCGTACTGCATCGACATGCATAGCAAAGATGCGCGCGCGGCGGGTGAAACCGAGCAGCGCCTCTATGCGCTCAACGCTTGGCGCGAAACGCCGTTCTTTACGGATCGCGAGCGAGCCGCATTGGCGTGGACCGAGGAGCTGACATCGATCTCCCAGAGTGAGGTCTCCGACGAGTTGTACGCGCAAACGAGCAAGCATTTCTCGGAGAGTGAGATGGCGTCGCTGACGTTGGCGATCGTGGCCATCAACGGCTGGAACCGCTTTGCGATCGGCTTCCGCGCCGTACCAGGCTCGTACCAGCCTGGTGCGCACGGCTGAAAAGGTCCGAAACGGCGCTCGGCGAACCTGGCTCGGCGTGGCCGGGGTCGCCCCCGCGCCGACGTAGCTCAGTGGTAGAGCAGCTGTTTCGTAAACAGCAGGTCGTCAGTTCAATCCTGACCGTCGGCTCCATTTTCGAAGCCCGTCAAATTAACTTGGCGGGCTTTTATTTTTGCGGACGTTAGGTACTCGGCCAGGATTTCCAGTTGCGGCCGCAGCGTTGAGGATCGCCTTTTTTAGGCGGGCAACCGGCGACGTTCATGCAGAAGTCGTCAAAACCGCTGCCCCACTGTGCCACGTCGAAGAACGCGGGCGATGCAGCAACGCGCGCCGACATCAAACGGTTTCGATCGCTGCCCCACGCGCGCTGGTATTCCGCGCGCGTGGTTGCGATCCACGCGAGCCCCGCGAACTGCAAAACCGGCTGGCCCACGAACGCGGCAAACTCTTCGCGAGTCGTGCTGCTGATGCGCGCGTAGGTCATCGCTTTGCTCGGTGTGCCGCTAAAGACGATGTCTGCGTCGGCAACGACGTCGGCCGGCGCTACCACGGTCGAGGGTAAATCGCCCATGCGTGCGGTAACGCCGTCGCGAAAGGTGAAGACGTCGCCTTCATCAACGTAGCCGGCTACGGGAAACTGCGCGCCGCTTTGACAGCTCGTCACCAATGCCAAGCGTTCCGCGCACGGCACAACGTTCTTTGCGTGCGCGTCGGTGCACGCCGTAACCAGCCAGCGCGCCAACTGCGCCGTGCTGGGATTCAACAGAACCACCTGCAGCTTTTCACCCGCCGAGCCCGTGTACGTGCACTCTTGCGTAGGGAAGCCTTCCCAGCCTGCGCGTATCACCGCATGGCACGCGCCTTGCGGTGAGAGATAGTGCCCAATTGGATTGAGCGCAAGGTCGCGCTGCACGGTCGCTACCGTCACGTCGTTCGCCTGCGCCCTCGGCGCCGCCCCAAGTCCCAACAACGCTCCGAACAGAACGGTAAACGCGAACACCCTGTTCTTCATTCCGAATCTCCTTTGAGGTCGCGCAGTGAACGAACGTCAAGTTCGTCCTGAGGCCGCCCCGTCGCCGATTTGTTCGCAACCAGATCGTCCAGGCCGATAAAGTGAACGGGAACGTCGCCGTAGTGCGAATTCGAGCGACGTGCCCAGGCAGCCTCGAAATCGACGCCGTCGATCGTGGTAATGATGTCGATTTGATTCGGCGCTCGACCCATGATGAAAAACGTCTCGGCCCTCGTGAGATCCGATTCATGAAGTTCTTCAATTGGCGCACCGAACGCGGCCAAACCTCGCCAAACCTTCCGGGCGTTCGACGCATCAGTGCCAATAAAAATGTCCGTATCTTTCGTTGCGCGAACGCGCCCGTGGTACGCGAGGGCGTAGCCGCCTACGATAAGGTACTTAGCGGCCTCGGCGTTCAATGCGCGCAAGAGATCGATCAAGTCGGAGTTCTGATTCATCCAGTCCTCGGATCGCTGCTAGATCGCAAGTGAGAAACCAAACGGCGTCAACGCGCTGTGCAGGCGTAAGCAAACGCTCGCGCTGCGTCTCAAAAATCAGCGCCTCGGCTTTGGAGCGCGCGACCTTCACCGTCATTGTTTTGCGGCGTTCGGCGGCGCGCTGCTCGAGCGAGTCGTGCATACCGGGATGTTCGACGTGCGGTTCCGATTGCTTGCAGGCCGCGGTGCGCGCTACCTATATGCGGTGGTGGCATCGGCATCGAAGATTGGAATGCGGTTGAGCTCTTCCACGATCACGGAGAAATCGTCGAACGTGAGAGCCTGTTCGGCGTCGCTCTTCGCCTCGGGTGGATTGGGATGCACCTCGATTAGCAGGCCGTGCGCGCCCACTGCTTTGGCGGCGCGACAGAGTGGGCGAATCCAGCGCCGTACGCCCACGCCGTGACTGGGATCCACCAGCACCGGCAGGTGAGACCGCTCGCGCAGTACCGGAACCGCCGAGAGATCGAGCGTGTTGCGGGTGGCGGTTTCGAACGTTCGGATTCCGCGCTCGCAAAGCATCACGTTCGGGTTGCCTTCCGACATGATGTATTCTGCGGCGAAGAGCAGTTCTTCAACCGTGGCAGATAGCCCGCGCTTGAGCATCGCGGGATGACCCGAGCGCCCGACGGCTTTGAGCAGATCGAAGTTCTGCATGTTGCGCGCGCCGATCTGCAGCATGGTGATGCTCGCGGCCATGCGCTCGACCTGATCGATGGTCATCACTTCGCTCACCGTCGGCATGCCGGCGGCGCGGCCCGCTTCGGCGAGCAGACTGAAACGAATACGGGCTGGTGCGCGGCTTGAAGCATCCGCCGCGCAGCATCACGCCGCCACGCGCTTTGACCGCCTGTGCGGTAGACATGATTTGATCGCGCGATTCAACCGAACACGGACCGCCGATGATTACGAACTCGCCGTCGCCGATCGTCACGGGGCCGATGTGTAGCGAGGTGGTGGCGGGGTGTCCGTCGCGCGTCGAACGCGGCTGCGCTGATCCGTTCGATGCGGGCTTTACCGGTGGCGCAGCTTGAGCGGGTGCGCGACGCTGTGCGGGCGGAGGTGGCGGCGCGGGTTCGTCCACCAGACCGGCAAGGGGCCCAACGTGCGCGTCGTAACTGCCGATCACCACAAACGCGTTCGATTCGGTCTTTATGGCGGCCAGCGCTCGCGCCACGCTTTCGTCTTCTGCGTCGCCGTCAACGTCGAGATAGAAGATGTATTCGCCGGTTCGGCCGAGCCGTTCGCGCGATTCCAGTTTTGTTACGGCAACGCTGCTTTCGCCCAGCGCACGAAGACACCGGGCTAAATGCCCGTCTCCGGCGGGAAGCGCGAAGGCTAGCGACGTTTTGCGCGCGCAGGCCTTCGGCAAGTTGGCCAGCGGATCGGCTTCGTCGAGATAGCGCGAGCGGAAGATCAAAAATCGCGTGAATGTTTCGGGGTGTTCGGAACAGTTGGCGGCGAGCTGAACGAGGCCGTACTCGGCCGCATCGACGCGCGGCGCCAGCGCGGCGATGGCCGGATTGCCGGCGCGCGAGACTTCCCGCGCCGCAACGCCCGTGTCTTCGCACGGAATCGCGCGCGCGCTGCGAAGACCGGCGAGGAACTTGCCGCACTCCGCGATGACCAGCGGATGCGCCAATATTTCACGCACGTCCGACAGAGTTGCTCCGGGTACGCCCAGCAAACGATGGTCGGTGCGGTAACGCACCTCGGCGATCGGCGCGTGTTTGAATTTGCCGATCAAGTCGTAGCTCTCACGGATCGTTCCGGCGATAGCGTTTTCAATCGGCAGTATTCCGACGTCGGCGCGCAGGCTTTCCACGCGCGCGATCACATCTCGAAACGATGGCGCGCCCTGCAGCTCGAACGCGAGCCCGCGCTCGCGCAGGAAATGCGCCAATGCGAGTTCCGAATACGCACCGTGAATGCCCGAATAGACTCCGCTCGTCATATCGTGGCAGCCGCCTCCCCGTCGGCAAACGCGTGCGCCGCGAGCGCCCCTTCGCGGAACGCGCGTACGGCATCGAGTTCGCCGGGTTCGAGCGCTCCGCCCACCACGCGATACGCGAGACCGGCACGTTCTAGCACTTCGCGCAGCGCGTCGTTGCGCAACTGCCCGGCGGCGACAACCACCGTCTCCGCTTCGATCAAGCGCCGATGCCCCTCTTCGTCACGTACCCAGATGCCGTTGGTAACAATGCGCTCGTAGGAAATGTTCGTGAGAATCTGTACGTTGCGTTCGCGCAGCTCACGCAAGATCGCCCAGCGCGTCGAGCGGCCGATGTATTGCCCCACCACACCGCCGCGCCGCATGATCGTCACCGCTCGCCCCGCATGGCTGAACAGATGCGCGACGTCCACGCCGATGCCTCCCGCGCCCACCACGGCGATAGGGCCGCTGCCGGGGGCGCCGTCGAGCAGCGCCTGCGGATACGAGAGCACGTGTGGCAGATCGGCTCCAGGCAGCTCCACGGGGCGCGGCAGCACGCCGCTGGCGAGCACGATGCCCGCATAGCCGCCCAACTCGGCAACCACCTCGCCGGGCGCGACCGGGTGGCCCAGGCGCACCTCAACGCCCAGGCGGGCCAGCTCGGCCCGGAAGTAGTCGATGGTGGAACCGAAGTCCGCCTTGCCCGGCACGCGGCTGGCCAGCCGGAACTGCCCTCCCAGCGTCTCCTCGGCCTCATAGAGCACCACCTGATGCCCGCGGGCGGCCAAGACCCGGGCCGCCTCCAAACCAGCCGGCCCCGCGCCTACCACCGCAAAGCGGCGAGGCGAGGTCGCGGGCATATCCTCGCACAGCGCCAGCTCGCTGCCGGCGCGCGGGTTGACCATGCACGATACCTTGCCGTCGAAGAGCGATCGATCGATGCACGCCTGGTTGCACGCGATGCAGATGTTGACGGCATCCGCGCGGCCCGAGCGCGACTTTTCGACGATCGCGGGATCGGCCAAGAACGGGCGCGCCATCGAGATGAAATCCACGCGTCCCTCGGCCAGCACCTTTTCGGCGAGTTCGATGCGGTTGATACGGTTGCTCGCGATGACGGGTAGCGTTCCGACGGCCTTTTTTATCGCTTGCGCGCAACTCACCCACGCTCCGGGTTCGACCAAAAATTGCACCGTCGGAATCGACGATTCGTGCCAGCCCACGCCGACGTTGATGGCGTCTGTGCCCGCTTGCGCCAACATGCGCGCGAATGCGTGTACCTCGTCATCGGTCGTGCTCTCCGGCATCAAGTCTGCGCCCGACATGCGATAAACAATCGGGAACGTCGCGCCAACCGCCGAGCGTATCGCGCGCAACACGTCCAGCGGAAAGCGCGTGCGTCGCTCGAAATCACCGCCCCACGCGTCGTCGCGCAGGTTGGTGATCGGTGAGAGAAACTGATTGAGCAGATAGCCCTCGGAGCCCATGATCTCGACAGCATCGAAACCAAGTTCGCGCGCGCGCAGTGCGCCTTCCACGAAATCGTCGCGCGTGTGCTCGAGATCGTCGTCATTCATCGCGCGCGGGGGTGATTTGGTAACGCGGCTAATGACGGCCGATGGCGCTAGCGGCTGCAGGCCGAAAAACTCGTGCGATCCATAGCGTCCGGCGTGAAAGAGCTGCAGCGCGATGCGCCCGCCCGCATCGTGAACGGCTCGTGCGAGGCGCTGCAGTTTCGGCGCCTCTGCATCTTCGTTGACGAAACTGTAGTGGCGACCGCCGGCGGCTACGCGGCTGATGGCGGACCCGCCGGTGACGATCAGCGCTGCGCCGCCGCGCGCACGCTCGGCGTAAAATGCAGCTAACGCTTCGCCGCCGGGCTGCGTCTCGATGCCCATATGCATCGAGCCCATGATGATGCGGTTGGGCAGCTCCAAACTTCCGATGCGCCCGGAGCGCATGGAGAAATCAAGCACGAGGTGGAGCGGGCGCCCCCGAGGGATGCGGCGGCAGCGAGAGCGGTGGTGTGGCGTCGGAGTAATATGGCGGCGCCGTAACGCTCAAACCGCCGTCCACCACGATCGTTTGACCGGTGATGTATTCCGAATCCGGCGCCAGCAGAAACGCCACGACGTCGGCGATTTCTTGCGCCGTGCCTTGACGCGCCTTCGGAACTTTCTCCAGCACGCCGTCCATCGACGGCATGCCAGGCACGTTGTAGAAGAAGGCCGACGATTCGGTCTCGATGATACCACCGTTGACGGCATTCACGTTGATGCCGTACGGCGCAAACTCGATCGCCATGTAGCGCACCCACGCTTCGATCGCGGCTTTTGCCGAGCCTAAATTTGCATACGTCGGATACGCACGAATGCTGCCATAGCTCGACAGCACGGCGATGCGCCCGCCGTTATCCATCAACGGAACTGCGCGAATGGCGCCGAGCACGAACGCACGCACGTTGAGCGCGTAGCTGCGGTCGAGATGATGCGCCTTGAGATCTAAGATGCGTTTGAACGAACTAGCGGCGGCATTGGAGACGTAGAAGTCCAGTCGTCCGTATTCGGCCTTTACCGCGTCGAAAAGCGCATCGATTTGCGCGGGATCTTCGAGGTCGGCCTTAACGGCCGTTGCCTTGGCGCCCAGCGCTTCGAGTTCGGCTACGGTGGCGCGCGCCGTTTCCTCGTTCTTCTTGTAGTTGACGATCAGCGTCGCGCCTTCGCGGGCGAGCGTGAGCGCGAGCGCTCGGCCGATGCCGCGCGTGCCGCCGGTGATCAGCGCGATCTTGTTGGCAAATTTCATGCGCGTTCGGCCTCCTTGAGCACTTCGCGGGCGATCACGGTTTTTTGAATTTCGTTGGTGCCTTCTTCGAAGCGCTGCGCGCGCGCGTCGCGATATACGCGCTCGATGGCGTTGGGCTGCCAGTAGCCGATTCCGCCGTGAATCTGGAGCGCCTGATCGGTGACGCGCTGCAGCATGGAGACCGCGAAGAGTTTGGACATGGACGAGAGTTTCTGTGCGTCGGGGCTACCCTTCTCCCACTCGCGCGCGGCGTGAAAGACCAAGTGACGCGCTGCTTCGATATCGGTGGCCATCTCGGCGATCATGAACGCGATCGCCTGACGTTTGAAGAGCACCTTGCCGAAGGTCTCACGCGTACGCGCGCGGTCCACGGCCAGTTCGTATGCGCGGCGCGCCAAGCCCACGCAGCTCATGCCGACCGAGATGCGGCTGGGCGCCAAGAATCCGCCCAATGCGACATCGAGCCCTTGGCCCTCTTCGCCCAGGCGATTGGCCACCGGTACGGGCGCGCGGTCGAAATACATGTGCGCGTGATCGCTGCCGCGCACGCCCATGGATTCGGGCATCTTTTCAACGCGCGCGCCTTCGACGTCGCGCGGCACGAGCAACGCCACCGTTCCGGCCGCGCCCGTGGTACCGGCAACGCGGGCGAAGAGCAGCCAGTAATCGCAGATCGTCCCGAACGTGATCATGTGCTTCTCGCCGCTGAGATAGTACGTGTCGCCTTCGCGCGTTACCGAGCAGCGCAAATCGGCGCCCGTTCCCGCGGTGGGTTCGGTGAGCGTGAACGCGACTTTGAGTTCGCCCGACACCGATGGCTTGATGAAGCGTTCGCGTTGATCGGCATTAGCGTAACGCTCCATCGCGCGCCACGTGCCGTTGACGACGTGCACGATCATACGCACGGCCGCATGCGACATCGCGACGATTTCCATGATTTCGAGATAACGCGAAAAGGGAATACCCTTTCCGCCAAGCTCCGGCGGCGCGGCGAGGTTGAGATAGCCTTTCTCGCGCAGCTCGTCCCAGAGTTCGGGCGGCACGTCGCGCTCGGCTTCGATGCGTTCGGCCCAACGTTCTGCCGGACCGCGAACGTACACCTCGATCTCGGCTTTGAGGGCGTTAAACTCGGCGTCGGTCATGCGGTCGATCTTTCTGCGGAGTGGGGCACAAATGCTTTCGCGCGTTCGCGCAGTACGTATTTCTGAATCTTGCCCGAAGCGGTCCTGGGGAGCTCTTCAACGACTTCCAAGCGTTCGGGCCAATATTGTTTGGCGACGCGGCGTTCGTCGAGAAACGTCTGCATCTCGCGAAAACTAAAGTCGGCGTGTTCGTGGGTGACGACGAACACGCACGCGCGCTCGACCAAACGCGGATCCGGCATCGCCACGATTGCCGCTTCGCGCACCGCGGGATGCTGATAGAGCAACTGCTCCACTTCGGCGATCGGAATCTTCTCGCCGCCACGATTGATGACGTCTTTCACCCGGCCGGTGATGCGCAGGTAGCCTTCGACGTCGATCGTCGCTAAGTCGCCGGTGCGATACCAGCCATCTTCCGTGTATGCTTCCGCAGTCCACTCGGGATGATCGAGATAACCTTCGAACATCGTCGGCGAGAGCGTTTCGTAGTGACCCTCGGTGTCGGCGGGCAGTACGTTGCCGTCGTCGTCGCGCACGCGAATGCGAATCGTCGCGAGCGGCCGGCCGTCGGTGCTCCACGTTTTTTCCGGCGAGTCGTCGGGAGACGCTAGCGTTGCCAGGCACCCTTCGGTGGTGCCGAATGCGCCGCATACGGCGGCCTGTAGCGTCTCGCCCGCGCGGCGCGCAAGCGATCGCGGCACGGCGGCGCCGGTGGCGACGAAGATGCGTAGCGCGCCAGGCGCATCGGCGCCGTCTTCAACGGCTTTTACGAGATCTGCCAGAAATGGCGTCGCGGCTTGTACGAACGCGCCGCGCCATTCGCGCAGCGCGCGCAGCGCGCGCAGCGGATCCCACGCCTCTTGCACGATCTGGGCTTCACCCAGCGAAAACGCCAGCAGCATGCCGTAGAGAAAGCCCGTTTGATGCGCGAGCGGCGACGGGATATAGATGCGGTCGCCGGCGCCCAGATGCAAGTGTGCGATCTCCAACTGCGTCGCGCGCAGCAGCGTGTCGTTGCGGTGCAGCACCCCCTTGGGCTCGCCCGACGTCCCCGACGTGAAAAGCAGCTGCACCGTGGCATCAGGCGCAGGATCGCATGCGGCCACGGCGCTTTTGTGCGCTCGCGCGGCATCGAGCGCCTCGGCATAATGCGACCACACAACGCGCGCCCCTCGCGGCAGCGACGCATCGCTGCCGAGCACGAACGCATGCGTGAGGGTGGGCAACTGCGTCTCGATGGCGGCGATTTCATCGGCGTGGCGACGGCCGCGAAAGATCTGCGGCACGAAAAGCGCGCGCGCTTTCGCGCGTTGGACGGTGTAGACGATCTCGCGTTCGCGGAAGATCGGCATCAACGGGCAGCAGACCGCACCGACGCGCAGCGTACCGAGCGTGATCGCCACGAACTCGGCCCAGTTCGGAAGCTGGTAAGCGACAGACTCGCCCGACTGCACGCCGACGCTAAGCAACAGTGCCGCCACGCGCTCGGATTCGCGCAGGAGATCGCTCCACGACCAGACGCGATCGCCGCTTTCGCGCACGTCGATCACCGCAGGTTCGTGAGGTTGTTTGTGCGCCATCTCCTCGACTAGGTCGAAGATGCGAGGTTTCACGTCCGACTTTCCATGTGCGCGCCAATGCCGTTCATCGCGTTGAGAAACGCAGGATACGAGATGCGGTAGGCGTGCGGATATGTAAGCGTGGTGCGGCCGGCGGCGCGCGTGCCGGCGACGGCTAGCGACATCAGCACGCGATGATCGTTATATGACGACAGATCTTTACCGCTCAGCCCCTCGACGCCGCGCACCAGCAGACGCGAACCCTCGACGCGCAGGTCGCCGCCCATTTTGTTGAGTTGCAACATCGATGCGACGCGATCGGATTCTTTGAGCCGCACGTGCTCGATGTTGTCGAATATGGATTCGCCCTGTGCAAACGTCGCCAGCGTGGAGAGGATCGGCAGCATGTCGGGAAGTTCGCGGCAGTCCACGCGCGCAGGGCGCAGGTGCAGGCCGTCGTGCCGCACGCGCACCGCGCGTTCGCTCGGAAGATACTCCATCGGCAGGCCCATCTCGCGCACGACGTCGAGAAAGGCGATCTCCGGGTGATCTTTCGCTTCACCGTGCAACGAGGTGAGGCCGCGCAGCAGCACGTCTGAAGGATGCAGCGCGGTGATCGCCAGACCGAACGCCGCCGAGCCGATATCCGGAGGCAACTCGACGGTCGTAGCACGCGCTTCCTGATTGGGCGGTATGCGATACGAGCGCCAATCTTCAGACGGAAACGCCTCCAATCCGAACTGGCGCATCATCGCGATCGTCAGCTCGATGTACGGCCTCTCGTTGAGGGGGCCTTGCACCTCGATCGTGGTTTCGCGTTTGGCGAAGGGCGCCGCCACCAGCAGTCCGGAGATCCACTGCGATAGCGTGCCGGGAATCGTGACGTGTCCGCCGGCGGCCGGCCCGTTCTCGATGTGGATGGGCGGACACCCGTCGCGCGACATGACGTTGATGCCTATCTGGCGCAGCGCGTCGAGCAGCGGCCCGACGGGACGGCGCTGGAAATAACGTTGTCCGGTGAGCGTGATGGGGCGATCCGCAAGCGCGCAAAGCCCGATCATAAAGTAGAACGTCGTGCCGGAGCTTCCCACCGAGAGTGACGGACGGCGTGGGTGATACGGGCCGCCCTCCACGACAAACGTATCGCCGTCCACCGAGATGTGCGTGCCTAAACCCCGCAGGAGACTCAGCGTGAACGCAACGTGCTTGGCATCGGTTAAACCGACGATTCGCGTGCGCCCACGCGCGAGCGATGCGAGGATCAGCGCTCGGTGCGCGTGATATTTCGAGTTCGGAACGATCAGCTCGCCTTCGAGCCGCTTCGTCGTTTGTTCGACAACAAGCCGCATGTCGTAGGCAAAAAGACGTTTTCTGCTAGGTCGCGGTCGCCCTGCCGGATCGTTAGGTCGAGAGGACGATGCTGGCGTTCTGGCCGCCGAAGCCGAATGCATTGACCGAAAACGCTTCGAAATGCTGCGCCTTTGGGCTACCGATCACCACGTCGAAATTCGCTTCGGGCTCCACGTTGCGCGTGCCTAACGTCTGCGGCACCGTGTCGTGTCCCATGCCGAGAATGCCCGCAACCGCAGAACTCGCGCCGGCCGCAGCCATGGCGTGGCCTACGTGGCCGCGCAGCCCCGTCACCGTCGGACGGCGGCCATCGAAAACGGCATTGATGGCGCGCACCTCGGCGATGTCGCCGACCACGGTGCTCGTGGCGTGCGCGAAGATGACCTCCACCGGGCACGTGGCCTCGTCGAGCGCGGCTTGAATGACTTCCGCTTCGTAGCGGCCGCTCGGCTCGGGAGCGGTGAGGTGGTATGCGTCGGTCATCGAACCGTAGCCGCGCACGCGCGCGAGAATGCGCGCGCCGCGGTCGCGCGCGCGCTCGGCACGTTCGAGAAAGAGCATGGCCGCGCCATCGCCCATTACGAAGCCGTCGCGACCGACGTCGAACGGGCGCGACGCGGTTTGCGGATCCTCGTTACGCGAGAGCGCGCGCGCATACGCGAGACTCTCGTACACGACCGGCGACAGGAGCGTTTCGGTGCCGCCGGCGATCGCATAGTCGGCTTCGCCGCGTTCGATCATATGCGCGGCCAAACCGATCGCGTCGATCGACGACGCGCATGCGGTGCTAATCGTTAGCTGGCGCCCGTGCAGGCCCCAGTTGAGCGAGATGCGCGAGCCCGCCATGTTCGGAATAACCAGCGCCATCAGCTTCGGCGTAACGTGACGCGGATCGTCGTCGAACTGCTTCTGCGTTCGTGCAAATGTGGGCAGTCCGCCCATCGTGCTGCCGACGATGACGGCCGTCCTCGGCGGTGGATCGGCGAACCCGGCAGTTGCAAACGCCTCGGCCGCGGCCACGACGGCGTACTGGGTATGACGGTCGGCGTTGCGCAGATCGGCGCGCGTAACCGCAGAGCCGTCTAAGAAATTATCTGGAACAGCAGCCCACAAACGATTGCCCGTGAGCGCTTCGCTATTTGGAATACGCGAGAACCCGTGCTTACCAGCAACCAGCGCATGCCAAAAAGGCTGTACTCCGGAGCCGATTGGCGAGACGATGCCGATCCCCGTGACCGCGACATGTTCCATTGCCGCGGGGTTTTTTCAGCGGTCGGCTTTGACCTGGCTGGGCGTTATCGTGGGACCGTGATTTCCCCACGACGTGCGTTCGTGATCCACCACTGCCGCAATTTGTTCGTCGCTGAGTTGCGCCGCAAAGGCCGGCATCTGAGCGGCATAATTTACGCCGCCGATGCTCTTGCCCGAGAGGCCATGCAGCACGATCTTCACGTGCGCGTCGGCGTCGGGGCCGTTGACGACTGCGTTGCCGGCGAGCGCCGGGAACGTGCTGGGGACGCCGCTGCCATCGGCGCCGTGGCACGCCTGACAATTCTGCGCGTATACCTGCGCTCCAAGTGTTGCATAATCGAAGCCGGCCACGTTTTTGCTGCCAACCGACGCATTTGCAGCAACGGGCTGCGCCTGCTGCACTGACGTCTGACTGCTTGGGGCATTGGCAGAGGCGAGTGCTGGGTTCTGCGCATACGTCGGCGTCTTTGCAAAATCCGACGGCGTCGCGAAGTACTCGAGACCATACCAGCCAGCCCACGCGACGATGACGGCAAAGAAAACCCAGGTCCACACGGGGACGGGACCGGACGACTCCGCGCGAACTGGATCGAACGGTTCGTCGGATCCGAACGCATTGACATCGAGTTCGATCGAACCGCGCACGCGCGAGCCTGCCCGCAGTCCCGTGACCGTAATTCCCGGACCGTTTGCAACCGTGAACGGGATGCTGCGCACGCCGGTCGTGCCGATCGCATCCACGGCGGCGATGCGCAACGTGTGCTCGCCGTCGGAGAGTTTGGTTGTATCGAGACTAAAACGCGCCGGCGGCTTGTACGAGGCGATCGGTTCGGTGGCGTCGTCCAAATAGATGCTGATCGACACGGGTTCTTCGTGGAGAGGCAGGTCGGAACTCATCAGCGGTCGCTCCGCAGTATCGAACGCTTGGGGTGATTGGGATCGGTTTCGCCCGGGCGGATGCACCAATAGATTGAGGCCACGACCGTAAATGCCGTGGCGATCGCTCCAACGACGATCACCAAAAGCCCAAGGCCCATCGAGACGCCCGCGTGCATCGGCATTTTAACGGGCGCCCGGTTTGCCCAGCGGCACTTGCTTGAGCGATTCCAAGTAGTCCACCAGATCTTGCGCCCGCTGTGTCGCCACGATCACTCCATGCGCCGGCGCGAACGCAGGCGGCGCGGTAACCACCACATCACCGGCCGCAGCCGTAGGTTTGACCTCGAAGAGCCACGTGTAACGCGGCATGATCGAGTCGTGAACGACCGAGCGCGGATCCCAGAGATGCAGGTATTGCCACGCTTTGCTGGGTTGACGATTGCCGATATTGGTAAGATCGGGGCCGGTACGTTCGCTTCCGAGCAGTTCCGGTGTGTCGTACGCGAAATCGCCGGCTACGGACGGCCGACCGAAGACCTGGTCCTGCTGGAGTGGACGAACGTACTGTGTATGGCAGTATGCGCAGCCTTCACCAATGTAGATGTCGCGCCCGCGCGCTTCCGCGGTGGTGTACGGCTGCAGTCCAGGCGTCGCGGCCGACCGCGAGAGGACGATGCCCGGTATGGTCCCCATGCAGATTGCAAGGGTGCCGTAGACGACTGCCGACGCGATCACCAGCGACCAGACGTTGTTCATGCCGCGATTCATGGCGTTACCCGTCGCGGCCGTTCGTAGGTCGCGTTTTGTTTCGTCCGGCCGAGCGTCATCACCCAAACGTTGTACGCAAAGATGAGGTGCGCCAGGAACATCATGGTGCCCGCAACCGCGCGCCCCAGCCAGTAGGGGGCAGCAGCTTCGACCGATGCGATGAACGGATCGCCATGCACCCATAAGAGGCCTTGCTGTGTGCCGGCTACGGAAAGTGCTAGCACGTAGGCGGTTACGCCGATCGTTGCTAGCCAAAAGTGCAGGCCGGTAGCGAGTCGATTCGGCTCCTTGCCCGTCGCTCGCGGCAGCAGCGCGTAGATGGCGCCCCACGCAATGAACGTGATGAAGCCATACATCGTGGCATGCGAGTGCCCGACGGTAAAGTTGGTGAAGTGCCAGATCGCCTGCAGGCTGCGGAACGCTTCGGCCGTGCCCTGTGTGGATCCTAAGAAGTAATACGCCACGCCGACGGCGATGAACGGCAATGCGTATGACCGGCGAATCGTTTCACCGTGACCGCGCGCCGTAAGGTAGAAGTTCGCGGTGCCGGACCATACCGGCACGAGCATACCCACGCTAAACACGATGGCGAGGGTTTGGAACCACCATGGTAGCGGCGAGAACTCGAAATGATGCGCGCCGATGATCGGGTAAAAGATCATGTTGGTCCAAAATCCCAACACGCCCAGCGCATATGAATAGATCGGGCGGTTGAGCGTTTTCGGCAAGGCGTAATACGTGACGCCTAACGCCAAGAACGTGAACCACATTCCGACGGCGTTGTGCATGTAGAAGCCCTGCACCGCGACCTGCCCGAGCCCGATTTGATACGTCGGGATGAAAGCGACGATGCTCAAGATGATCGTAAAGATGAAGCCACCGATCGTGTACCAGTTGGCGATGTAAATCTCGCGCTCGACGCGCGCGGCGACCGTACGCACGACGGTGAGTCCCGAGATGAAAACGGCGGCCATAAAGATCAGCTTGACCCACCACACCCACTCGCGATACTCCTGATCGCCGTAGTTCATACCGAGATCGAGGGTGATCGTTCCACAGATCGCCGCGAGATTAAAAAGCGCGAGCGAGAGCCACGCGAGTTTCTTGCCGACGATTGCGACGCCGGACGTGCGCGCTGCAACGTAGAGAGCCGAGCCGACCAACGCGATCGAGGCCCATCCGTAAAACGTGCCGTTAGTATGGATCGCGCGCAATCGCCCGAACGAGAGAAAGGGACTGGTCGCGAGATCGGGATACGGAAACTTGAAGCTGAGTAGGAGACCGACGGCGGTCGCAAAGATGAGCCAAAACGTCGCCGAGAGCGTGAACGCGGCGAAGATTCCGACGTCTTCAGGATCGCTTGCGTCTCGAGTGATTGCAGGGGCGCTAGCTGCCATG
>CAJDWF010000012.1_pt1 | contig 39893 bp, 37 predicted proteins | sample 7391541 | NCBI WGS metagenome assembly CAJDWF01 (sample SAMEA7055727, study PRJEB34461) | soil metagenome | biome: terrestrial ecosystem; feature: Peninsula; material: soil | place: Antarctica | collected 2016
CTTCTCTTCTTCGAAGCGCTCGCGAATTTGTTTGAGGACGGGCATGTAAGCACCGGCCCACGCGATGCGTGAGCGGCCGGCCTCGGCCAGCGAACGGTCTTTCACGTCGCCGACGACGGCGGTCTTTTCTAATACGGACACGGTGAAATCTCCAAAGAGTGGGGCGCCTGGTGGACGTCTTACGGTTCTGCGCGCAAGGCCCACGCACCCGGTCCGATAAAGACAGCGGTGCTGTGAGCACGTTCGCTGACTATCTAACACAATTAGGGTCCGATTCGCCAACCCCAGGAGGCGGAAGCGCCGCGGCCACGGTCGCTGCGACGGGCGCTGCCTTGGTTTCCATGGTCGCCCGGATCGTCAAGGACGGCGATCTGGCGTTGCGGGCAGATGCCCTGCGCGCCGAGTTGCTCGCCGCGCAGGGGCGCGACGAGGCCGCCTACGAGGCCGTGGTTGCCGCCCAGGCCTTGCCCAAGGTCGACGACGCACAGAAACGCCTGCGTACCGAGACGCTGCAGCGCGCGCTGGCCGCCGCGGCCCAGGAGCCGCTGCACACTGCGGCCCTCTGCCTGGGCGTGATGGAGCTGGCCGGCGAGGCCGCAGCCGCAGCCGGGCCAGGTTTGATCAGCGACGCCGGCTGCGCCGCTGAATTTGCCGCGGCGGCGGTAGCCGCTTGCGCCTACAACGTGCGCGTGAACCACCGCTATATGAACGACGCCAACGCGATCGCGAACGACGAAGCCGCGCTACGGACCTGCGAACGCGAAGCCTCGGCCCTGCTGGCCGAGGTTCGTAAGCGGACTAGCCACCCGTAACTACGGCGACGGTAATGGCGCCGTCGATGCCGCGGGTGGCGGTGATGGCGACGGCGTAGCCGGAACGATGCTGACGTGCGCAAAGTCGTTCACGCGAACCCATCTTGTAAATGCCGCGCGCAGCGTCGCCGGCGTTACTCCCAGCAAACGTTCCCAGGCGCTCTTATTTTGCGAGCTTGACGTCGTAAGTTTCGAGTTCGGCGTCGAAGCCGTGGAAAGCAGCGCTCCCGCGAGCCCGCCGAAGTTGTCGAGGGTCAGTGCGCTATGCGCCAAGATCGTGGCTTTGGCGCGAGCGAGGTCCGCGCTCGATACCGGTTTCGTCTGCAGGTCGCGCAGGTCGGCCAGCAACGCAGCAGTAGCGGCCTTCGCGTTTTTCGGATCCGATGAGAAGTTGAAGGTATACGTCGAACGTTGGTGTCCGATGTCGAGCGTCGAGCCGACGAAGTACACGTATCCGTGCTTCGTACGCAGGTCGTGGTAGAGGATCGACGCCGCTCCCTCACCCGTCAGCATCGTATCGGCCAGCTGCAGCGCGGGAGCATCGGGGTTGGTCTCGACGAGTCCTAGCAATTCGGACATATCCACCGACTGCTGAACTGCCGTCGGCGACGGGACCGTCGCGCGGGAGGCACCATTGAGCTTGACGTGCGGATATTTAAAGTTCGGCTCCGCTCCGTGCGCGCGCCACTTGCCGAAATACTTTTCGATCTCCGCGCGCACGTAGGCCGGCTTCACATCACCGACCACGGCAATCGTCGTGAGATCGGGGCGAAACGCCTTCGCGTACCATGCGTGCACGTCCGAGAGCGAAATGTTTTGCAGCGAATCGGCCGTCATAATATTGCGGACCGGATCGCGTGCCGGATAGAGCGCGGCGCGCATCACATCCCCCTCGATCCACCCCGCGCGCGTCTGCTCCTCGCGGATGATCGGCACGGCGTTCTTCTTGAGCAGCGTTAGCGCCGCCTCCGGAAGCGCCGGATGCAGGATCTCTTGCGCCAACAACGCAAGCGCGCGGTCGAAGTCCTTCGAACGCGACTGCAGGCCAAAGTTCGTGCCCACACCGATGCCCGCAGGGATCGCTTGTGCCGCAGCGGCGAACGCTTTGCGATCGAGCGTGGTGCTGCCCCACGACATTATTGCATTGGTTGCATCCGAGACGCCTTGCTTGTCGGTCGGAGCATAGAGCGTTTCATTGTTCTTGATCGAGCCGGACAGCACTACAACCGGCGCAATCGTCACGTTCGAAACGATCAGACGTAGCCCATTTGGAAGCTGGTAGAGATGCGCGTCCGCAATGCGTGGCGGCGTGAGCGGTTTGCGAAACGCCGCAACAGCCCACGCTGGCAGCCGTTGATGCTCGTGTCCCGTGTATGCGACGTTCTCGCCACCGCCGGCGTCGATCGCGCGCGGCGGCGCCTCTTTCGACGGCGTCAGCGTAAACGCTAAGCGATCCGCGGAAAAGTACTTGTTTAACACGCGGTTCACGTCGGCCGGCGTTACCGCTTCGTACCGCTTGAGTAGCGCGTTCGGCGACTTCAACCCGAGCGACGACGCGCTCGCCCACGCGGAGGCTACGCTCGGAATCGACGTCAACTGGAAGGCTTGACTAGCTGAGATCGATCGTTTTGCCGCAGCAACCGCATCGGCCGGAACGCCGCCTTTTAAGACACCGGCAATCGCTTCGTCGAGCAGCGACGTGACCTGAGCGGGATCCTCGCCCGGTTTCAGCGAGGCTTCGAGCGTCGCAAACGATGCGACGGGTGAGGTTGAGGACGATGCGGATGCGCCGAGCAGCTTGCCGCTCACATTGAGATCGGCAAGTTTCCCGCGCGGGTCGTTGAGTACCGCAATCGCAATTCGCGACGCAGCATAGTCGGGTGAATCGATGGCCGGGTACCGTACCGTGAATCCGGTAGCACCCGCAGGCAGATAAGCGTTCGCGACAACGGGCGTGCTAGGCAACGGCGGCAGCGTTATTTTCGGACGCGCAGGCAGCGGTTTCTGCGGAATCCGCCCAAACCGCGCCTTCACGGCCGCAAGCGCGCTCGCGGGATCGACGTCGCCCGCCACCACCAGCGTGGCGTTGTTTGGGTAATACCAGTTGTCGTAAAACGCGCGCAGTTCGCCCGCGTTCATCGCATCGAAACTCTTCACGGTGCCTAGCGCGTCCTGCGCGTAGGGTGTGTTGCCGTACAACGCGTCACGCATTTTTTGCGTAAACGAAAACGTGGGACTGCTTTCGTGCGATCGAACTTCCTGCTCGATGGCGCCGCGCTCGGTGGACCAGTCGCTTTCTTTAAACAACGTCTTGCGCATGCGATCGGCTTCGAGGTGCAGCACAACGCCCAGGTAGCGCGACGGCACGATGAAATAGTAGTCCGTCGCTTCGTTCGAAGTCGAGGCGTTGTACACGCCACCGGTGCGGGCCATAATGTCGTTGACCTGCGACGCCGAAACGTCGGAGGTTCCGCGGAACATCATGTGCTCTACCGCGTGCGCCTGGCCGGAAAGCGTTTCTTCATCGGAGCCTGCGTCGTACCGAATGTACGTCACCACGACCGGTGCCAAACGATCTGGCGCGATGATCACGTGCAGGCCGTTGGTAAGCACGGTATCGATGACCGCATCGTGGGATGGCGCGAGAGCAACTGCCGGAACGGCGAGCGGCATCGCAACGCATAGACAGAGCATTGCGGAGAAGATGCGAGCCTTCACGTGAACACAGCCTCCAAGAATGGCGTGACGTCGCGTTCGGCAACGTCCATGCCGACGCCGCGTTCGTGGTACCGAATGTCGTGGAAATCCATACCCGCAGTCATCAGCAGACCGTGCGCGCGCGCCACGCTACGGAAACGCGCGACGTCGTCGGGATCGTGACGCGGATAAAATACTTCAATGCCGTCGAGTCCCAATGGAATCACGGCATCGAGCAAGCGTTGATCCTTCACACGCCCAGGATGCGCCAGCACCGCCAGGCCGCCGGCCGCGTGGATAGCGTCGATCGCCTCGGGAGGCTGAATGTATGTGGATGGCACGTAGCCCGGGCAGCCGCGATAGAGCAGCGCGCGAAAGGCAGCATCGATGGTGTCAAATGCACCGGAACGCACGAGCGCTTTGCCCACGTGCGGACGGCCCAGCGCGTCGCCACCGTCGGATTCGCGTTCCACGTCGGCCATCGTAATCGAATAGCCCGCCGTACGCAGCTGCTCGACCATACGCTCCGCGCGGATGCGGCGGCTGCCCCGGTTGCGCGCGAGCAACGCCTCGAACGTCGCATCGTCGGCGCGCATTGCGTACCCCAGCACGTGCACTTCGTTATCGCGCCAGGTCGTATTGATCTCCACACCCCGCACGCAGCGCGCGTCGGACGGAGGCGTAAACGCGCCGTACGCACCCATCGTGTCGTGATCGGTGATCGAAAAGAATGCCGCATGCCGCTCGCCCATAAAATCGGCGAGTTGCTGCGGCTCGAGCGTTCCATCGCTCTTGTTCGTGTGGGCGTGAAAGTCGACGATCAAGGCGAAGCTACGTCCTTATGCAAGATTGCGCGTGAAAATGCGCTGGATCGATTCGGCTTTGCCGGTTTCCGCGTTGACCGAAACCACCGCAGCGCAGAACTGCCGCGGCCCCGACTTCTGCACCGCAAAGCGGTCCGAGATACCAACGGTAAAGCGCTCCAACACCGGTCCCGCATCCATGCCGATCACGCCGTCGCTCGGGCCCGTCATACCGACGTCCGAAAGATAGGCCGTGCCGCCTGCCAGCACGTGCTCGTCGGCGGTCTGCACGTGCGTGTGCGTGCCGAACACGCACGAGACGCGGCCATCGAGATAGCGACCCAACGCGACTTTTTCGGATGTCGCTTCGGCGTGCACGTCCACGATGATAACCTTAGCGCGCTCGCGCACGATGCCGACCACATCGTCGGCAATGCGAAACGGATCGTCGACCGGCGGCATGAACGTGCGCCCCATCAGGTTGATCACGCCCACGGTCACGCCGGCTGCTTCAATGAAGCCGTAGCCACGGCCGGGTACGCCCGGCGCGTAGTTAGCCGGCCGAATGACGCGATCGCTCGACTCCAAATATGTTTTGAAGTCGCGCTTGTCGAAGATGTGATTTCCGCTCGTGATGAAATCGACGCCGTCCGCAAACATCTCGTCGGCAGTCTGCGCTGTCAGGCCGAAACCCGCGGCGGCATTCTCGCCGTTCGCAATGCACACGTGGATGTCGTAACGCTCGCGCGCCATAGGCACGCAGCGTTTGAGCGTATCGCGACCCGGAGAGCCCACGACGTCACCGATCAGGAGCAGGTTAATTAGCGGCGAGCCGATGCCTTTGCTTTCTTGTTCTTGAGGAAGTAAACCAGCACGCGCTTCTCTTCGCGAAAACCGACCAAGTTCTTTGAAAGCTTCGGATCCCGCAGCGCCTCAACGGCGTAGACCGCCACTTCGTCTTGCGCGGCGGCGTCCTCGGCGCCGTCGTCGGCGACCGGGTTGCGTACGAGCTTCTCGCCGAAGCGAGACGCGAAGACCGCCACTAGCATCTCCAGCTCTTCCTTAGAGAACGTCTCTAAATCGCGCGTCACGTGCACGAACGACATCGAGCGATCCGCCACGCACTCCACCCTCACTGTGGTGGGCTCGGTCTTCTCGAGCATCAGAAAGCCGGCGACATGATCCTCGATGGCGCCGGCCAGCGCCGCCTGCGCGGCGCGATCCAGGCGCGTCTTCGCCGCGAACGTGAGCCGCACGGTTCCATCCCCGGGTAACGCGCGAATGGACGCAAGCTCCGGGAAGCGCACGAGCAACGCGCACACCAGGCTCACGGTATCGGCATTTTCCACCGGTTGACGAGAATACATGATTGCCTAATGTCTTTCCCACGGAGGGGGCGGTGAGCAAGGGGGGTTCCCGATATTGGACGTGGGCTCCAGGCGACACCTTCGGATTGCGAGAACATCAACACAACGTGAAACTCCGAGAGTTGCCGGGCGCCCTGGCGCTGGGCATTCCTGTCGCGATTTTGGCCCACACCGTCCTATTTCAGGATGGCCACCAACTGGGCGGTCCCTTGCAAGGGGTCTTCCTGGGCGCCGCCGTGGCGGCATCGGTGGGAGTCGTGGTGCTCTTTGCGGCGCTCGCGCTGGTCAGCGCCAAAACGGCGGCGACTACCGGCTCGCTGCTGGCTGCCCGCCTCTCCGCCTGGCTCCCGGGCGCATGGCTATTGGCCGCAACGGCACTCGGCTGGTACATCGCGATCGAATGTTCTGAAACCGATGGGCACGCGCCCGCCCCGTTCTTTGCAATGGCCATTGCTCTCGTAGCGTGCGCTCTCGCGATCCGCTGGGCCGCGCAGTTCGTACTTGGCGCCATCGCATCGGTCACTCTCGCCGCGCACGTGCGCCCCTTCGCGGGTCGTCCCCGCGCGTTTGCGCCCCGCCGCCCCGAGCCGATCTTGGCAGCCGCGGGCCGCGTTGCCGCCTATCGACGATTCGCTCGTCCACCCCCGCACGCGATGCCCTGCGCGTAACGCGCACCACTTCAACTCGCATCGCTATTACACAGGGGAACCCATGTCTCGATTTCTCGCGGCGTTCGTCGCTGCATTGCTGGCGTTTGCCGGCGCGAGCCCAGCGCTCGCATCCACCGTTGGTTTGGTGCGCGGCACCGTTACACTCAACGGGCAAGCCGCCGCACACGCATCTCTCACGCTGATCGGCGAAGGATCTTCGTTCTCGGCAGAAACGGACACGAACGGGCGCTACGTCTTTTCCGACGTGCCGTTCGGGACGTATCGTTTAATCGCTAAGAGTGAGAGCGGCATCGAACTGCAGCAGATCGTCTCGGTGGTCAGCGACTCCATTGCAACCGTCGACGTGCCGCTCTCCTCGCAGCTCAAACAGATCGCCAGCACGCGCGTCAGCGCGCACGCCGGACCTGCGGGCAATCCGGTGGCCGTCGGCGTGATCGACAAACAGCAGATTCAAACCTCGCCCGAACAGAACAGCCTCAACAAAACGATCGAAACGCTGCCGGGCGTCGTGCCCTTCTCCTATAACGAGCCCATCGTCAACGGTTTCCACGGCGTCACATACGAACTCGACGGCGCGCCCCTGCCGTTAGCAACCTCGTCGAATTTCGCGGAGATCGTCGATCCCAAAGATATCGATTCCATCGAAGTGTTCACCGGCGCCATCCCCGCCGAGTACGGTGGCGACCGCATGGGCGCCGTCGTCAATATCATTAGCAATCGTCCCTCCGATGCGCTGCAGGGAGTCCACGGCCTCCTCTCTGGCGGCTTCGGAAATCAAGCACAGTCCACCGCCGGCCTGGGCCTCACGGCGCGTTCCGGCTCGACCGAAGCGTTCCTGAACTTCAACACGAGCTCCACGAGCCGCGGCCTCGACGCGCCGACGTTCAACGCCATCAACGACGCGAGTTCGTCAGACGATCAGTTCCTGCGTCTCATCACCCAGCTCAACCCGCGCGCGACGATCGCGTTCGACTATTCTAATCAGGTCTCGCAGTTCGAGATTTCGATCAACACCGACCCTAACAATCTCAACGATCCGATCGTGAGCGTTCCCGGAACGCTCGACATGCAGTTAGAGTACGACCGTTTTTCGAATCTGAGCTTCACACAGACGTCGAAAGATGGAAACGGCATCGTACAGATCACGCCGTGGTGGCGCTCTACGCGCATCGACTACGACGGAGACTTGGCGAACGACGTGCTCGGCACGCAGCCGAACTTCGGCTGCCCCGACTTCCCCGACTGCAGTCTCGATCCGGGCTATCCGCCCACCATCAACTCGGTCGGCCTCTCGCAAGGCACGTATGCGAACTACGTCGGCATCGATGCGTCGGATTTCCGCGCGACCAAGCATCACGCGTGGAAGATCGGCATTCAAACCAATCGCGAAAACGTCAGCGCCGATCAGACGTTTGCGTGCTATTACGAAGAATGCGACGTTCCGGGACCGCAGGGCAGCGGCAATCCCGTGGTGGTTGCCGCTCCGTATTACGCGGCGGTTGCAGCTACACAAACGCAAGCCGGCTCGCAGATCGGGATTTACGGCGAAGACAAGTGGCAGCCCAATCCGAACTTAGTGATCAACTACGGGTTGCGCTACGATCACTCGACCGGATACGCGAGCGGATGGCAGTTCAGCCCACGCGTCGGATTCAATCTCTCCGACGGCGGCAAGAACGTCCTGCACGTATACTACGGGCGGTTCTATGCCGCGCCGCAGCTCGAAGACGTGCGCGCCGCGTGCGTCATCTTCTCGGCGCAGGGCGCGTGCCTCGCCAATCCCACGTACGACCTCAAACCCGAAACCGATTCGTACTACGAGACCGGACTCGAACATGACTTCAACCCGACGATCACCGGGACCATCAACGCGTTCGTGAAGACGTCATCGAACGTACTCGACACCACGCAATTTCTCAACACGCCACTCTTTGCCGTGTACAACAATGCGATCGGTATCGATCACGGGATCGAGCTGCGGCTCCAGGATCGGCTGCCAAATGGCGACAACTGGTTCTTCAGCGGCACCGTTTCGGGATCGTACGCGGGCGGCATCTCCGGCTCCACGTTTCTCTTCCCGCCCGACGTGAACGGCGATTTGCCGCTAACGTCTGCCGCGCAGCTGGGCGTTGAAGATCATGACGAAACCGTAGTCTCCGAAGCGGCCTACACGCATCTGTTCGGCCCGCAAAAACAATGGTTCGCCACGCTGCAGGCCAACTATGGCAGCGGTTTCCCGGTGGAATTCCAAGATGCCAACGTCAACTTGAACGGGCGTCTGCCGGCGCACACCACGTTCGATTTGGCGGCCGGGCGCAACGTTTCGATCGGCAAAGGCGCGCAGAGCCACGGCCTCGGCGTGCAGCTGCTGGTGAACAACCTGCTCAATCACCAATATGTGATCAAGATTGCCAACGGCTTCAACACCACGCAAATCGCCAACGGCCGGACGTTTCTCCTCAGACTTACCGCTCCGTTCTAATGCGACCCTCGGCCGCGAGCGCGGAATTGTGGCCGAAACGAGCGAAACTGCGGAGGATGCGATTAACCTGGATCCTAGCCTCCGCCGTGCTCGCCATCGCCTCTGCCGCCTCCGCCTCGGCGAAGACCTACATGGGCCACGATGTCGTCAGAACCGGCCCAGCACCGCTACGCGCCTTTCTGGCAGAGAGCCCGGGCCCGGGCGGTACCACACACGCTGACATGTGGGTTGCCGACGGCACGACCATAGTACGTTCGTACGACGTAGATATGACGAAGCTGCTCCACATGGTCGTCGTGTCCGATGACCTGACTGATTTTCAGCATATCCATCCGGTGCTGCATCCCGACGGACACTTCACGATCGACTTTCATACCGCGCACCAAGGGCTGTACCACGTCTACATCGACGGCATCGCACACGGCTACGGACGTCAGGTCTTTCGCTTCGACATCCCGGTGGGCTCGGCACAACCTGCGGCGGTTCGGCATCTCAATGCGAGCGGCAGTTCCTCGCGCGTCGGTCCGTACGTCGTGACGCTCGACCCGGTGCACGTGCCGTTCGGGGAGATCGTGACGATCGAGGTGCACATCACGAAAAACGGAAAACCGGCCACCGACCTGCATCCATATCTCGGCATGATGGCACACGGTGTTTTCGTAGGCGTCAAAGACCTGGCGTACATGCACGCGCACGCCATGAACGAAAAGATGCTCGACCTGGCGGGCATCGACTGCGGCGATGCAATGATGCTCGCCATGACCCCGCTGCCCCCGCAGTCCATCGTGCCCAGCTCGTTTGCGTTCGACACCCTGGCGCCCAGCGGCCAGGACTACGACTTCTGGCTGCAGTTTCGCGGCGGCACAACGCTCTATACCGCCCCCTTTCTCATCACCACGACGGACGGCTGAGGCCGGATATGTTCGGCGTCGCGCCTAACCCCCGGACCGATGCCTGATTTAAAAGGGAGAATCGTCGTCACGGGGGGCTCGGGCCTCATCGGAAGCGCCATCATTTGGCACCTCAACCGGCTCGGCTTCGACGACATTCTCGTGGTCGATCGTCTCGACACCACGGATAAGTGGAAGAATCTCGTTCCTCTGCGCTTTTACGACTACATGGACGCGGTCGCGTTCGAGGCAGGCGTTCTCGAGGACGGATCCTCATTCGGCGCGGTACGCACGGTCTTTCATTTGGGCGCCTGTTCCGCTACGACCGAACGCGACGCAGGCTTCCTGATGCGCAACAACTACGAGTATACGAAGCATCTGGCGCGCTGGGCATTGGACCGCTCGATTCGCTTCGTCTATGCCTCGAGCGCGGCGACGTACGGTTCGCTCGAGACAAATCTCTCCGATGGCGCCAAGCTAACCACGCTGCGCCCGCTTAACGGCTACGCGTTTTCAAAACATGCGTTCGATTTGTACGCGCAGCGTCAAGGGTGGCTCGACAGCATCTGCGGCGTGAAGTACTTCAACATCTTCGGCCCCAACGAAGATCATAAAGGCGATATGCGCAGCGTCGTCAACAAAGCGTACGCGCAGATTCGCGAAACCGGCGGCGTGAAGCTCTTTAAGAGCTATCGCCCGGATTTCCGTGACGGCGAACAAGAGCGCGATTTTCTGTACGTGAAAGACGCTGCCGCTATGACCGTGCACTTGGCGCAAGCCGGCACCAACGGTCTCGTCAACGTCGGATCCGGTCAAGCGCGCACGTGGCTCGATCTCGTACGCCCCATCTTCCCAGCGATGAACGTTCCCGAGAACATCACGTTCGTGGAGATGCCAGAACAACTTAAGGGCAAGTATCAATATTCCACCTGCGCTACCATCGATAAGCTCCGCGCGTCGGGCTATACCGCCGATAGCACGCCGCTTTCCGACGCGGTGCGCGATTACGTTGCCAACTACCTCATACCGGAGTATCATCTCGAACCATGAGCCAGCCATCACGCCACGAGCGCCGTCAAGCCAACCGCGGAGGATCGGGCGGACCGTCGGCGCCCAAACACCGCGATCCCATGACCACGATCTACATTGGCCTGGTTGTGCTGATCGTCGTCATCCTCGCGGGCTTCGGCATTGCCAACGCGATCAACGCGAAAGTTCAAGCGGCCGCTAACGCAAAGACCATGGTCGAAGTGAAGACCGCATCGGCCACGCCGACGCCGGGCCCCATCCTTAAAGTAAAGCACGTCGTGCTGCTTGCCGACGGCACCGCCATCGGCAAGCAGGTTTACGCGCTAGCCAACTCGCCACAGGGCGGCACCGGCGACGACGTGGACGGTCTTGGCTGCAACACCACCGAGCAAGTGGTGCTGCACATCCATACCCATCTTTCGATCTACGACAAGGGCGTTCAGATTCAAGTTCCGCAGTACACCGGCATGGTGCCGTCGGTGGATGGGCGCACGCTCAAGTGTCTGTACTGGTTGCACACGCACGACGGCAGCGGCATCGTTCACGTAGAAACGCCGCTTCCCAAGGCGCCCAGCAGCAACGGCGATTACACGTTAGGCATGTATTTTGACATATGGGGCGAGCCGCTGAGCCGCGATCAAGTGGGCCGCTCGATCGGCCCGGTAACCGCGTATGTCAACGGCGCGCTCTACAAAGGCAACCTGCGCGATATCCCGCTGCTCTCGCACCAACTGGTCACACTCGAAGTCGGCAAGCCTCTCGTCGCGCCCGTTCACTACGCTTTCCCGCCCGGCGACTAGCGGACGTCGTCGTCACTTCACTTTTTGGAGTTGGGCCACAAGCGTGGCTTCGGGGATTTCTCCGCTGGTGAGGTAGACGATCTTCTTGTTGCTCGCAATGATGACGATCGTGGGAAAGCCGCCCTGTAGATAATCGTTGGCGACCGTCAACGTGCCGTCGAACGCGATGGGATACTTTACGTTGAAGCGCTGCGCGAACTGGACCACATCGTTCTGCGTGGCTGCGAACCCATCCATGCCCGTGTTGCTACCCGAGATAGCGATGAAATCGACTTTGTTCTTGAACTGTGGATAAAGACGGTTGAGCACGGCAGTCTCGCGCTGGCAGTGCGGGCACCACGTTGCGAACACCTCGAGAAAGACCGGCTTCTTCGTCTTCGCGAGATCGAAGGCACCGTCGGTCGACGCGGCCGTAAACTCCGGTGCCGTGTCTCCAACCGTGAGCAACGTTGACATCGGGGCCTGCGATGCATTCTGCAACTGCTGCTGTTGCGCGGCGTTCTGCGGATGACGCATGTACCATACTGCAAACGCCACAATGGCGATAACGACGACGAGTGTGGCGAGCGAAAGGATACGGCGATTCATCGAGCAGCCAACTTTCTATCGACGGCGAGTGCGCCCGGCGCGCGCAGGGCGATGACGAGACAGACCAGAGCGAGTATGAGGTCGAAGGCGACGTGCGGCCAGTCGGCAGTCGCGGCATCCCCCGGTCCAAAGCAGCCGCAGTTCGCCGGAATGTCGCGTACCACCGCCGACGCGATGGCCGCGGCGTACGCCACGAACTGTGCCACACAGATCCATGCGACCGCGCGCGTGAACAAGCCGACGATAAGATAGAGACCGAGCAAGATCTCCACGTAGGGCAGCACGAGCGCCAGGAACGCGATCAGATCGCCAGGCAGCAGGCGGAAGCCAGCGATGGCCGAGGCCAGCGCCGGCGCATGGCCGACCTTAAGTCCACCGGCGACGATCAGCGTGAGGCCGATAGCCAATCGAAGCACTAGAACGAAGTAGGCGAAAGGCTTCATCGGGTTTTCATTCTCCGTAAGCATGAAAAGTCGATTGCGTGGCGGGCTTTGCCCCTTTATTCGGGGTTGCCCTTAAAGTCCCGTGACGGCCCATAGACGTTTCCGGAGGTCACTTGCGGGTTCCGGCCTAATGCAGGAAACGCCTTGGACCGATATGAATGCGTGGGATACCGTGATACCATCTAACGACGCACGGTACCCAAGAGGAGATGACCGATTTGCCAACCACTGAGGTCAAAGGGCCAAAGGAAGTCGAGAATGTGCTCCTACGGATTCCAACGACCCTGCGAGACGCTGTAGCAGATCAGGCTTCAAAAACGGGCGTTAGCCAAAACGCCTATATCACGAACTCACTTTTGTTCGGGACCCTGATCTACGGCCAACGCGAATATATGGGGGAACCAGATAACCTGCGGGCCTTGTCTCGCGAAATCGACCGCGCCATTGCGGAAAATGACGCCGCAATGGGCGCTTTCCATAGCAAGGACTGGGACGAGCTCGCGTATATCATCGATGCCCTGGCTCAAGGCGGTCTCGTCACGAACCTAAAGGTTCGACCCGATACCCAGGCGACCGACACCACTGTCTACACATTTACCCTCTCCAAGAGCGGGCGAGGTACGTGGCCCGCGCTAAAAAAGGTCCTTGAGATGGTTGCTTGCCAGCATGAACAGGGGAAGCTTCCGATGAGCTAAGATTCGCCCACGTAGCTCAACGGATAGAGCGCCAGGTTCGTACCCGGGTGATGGGGGTTCGATTCCCCCCGTGGGTTTTCAAAAGTGACTAGCCTCCGCGCCAGGCAGCGATAGCAATATCTCCGCCACATCTAGTATCTAATGAGAAGATAGGCTTGGTAGTAGTCCACCTGGCTCTCAGCGGGTATCATGAGGGGGTACGAACCTGGCGCTCATCCTCAGGGGTGGGTAACCGGAAAAACAGTAGAGGGAGTGGCTGAGAGGCTGCTCCTTTTGCTGTTTCGGGGTGTCCGCTTTGCCGCCCGGAAATCGCCCGCAGCGTCAATCCGCCGGCGCTCGTTCATCCAGGCGTCAGGATGCAGCTTCGTAGCTTGACTGCACCAGGCAACACAAGTTGTGGCAAAGCACTTTGCACAATACTTCGTTCATCTGCGCGACTGGCGTCTTGGATCGAACGAAGCCCCCGAACTTAGCCTTTATCATGGAGAACGTGGTTTCGACGTTCGAGCGCTTGTGGTAGTGGGCTCCGAACTCTTTCGGCGAGACTTGCTGGAAGTGGAACATACGCCTCCACAGAGGCGATCCAGGTGACCTGGTGTTCGTCTTGAGCGGAATAAACGGCATCGCGCCGATCTTGCCAATAGCGTCCACGTTGCTGCGCGCTAGATAGCCTTTGTCGGCCGAGACTTCGCTTATGTCGAAGTGCGATGCGGTCGATTTCAAAAGGGGGCCAAGCATCGGAGAGTCGTGGACGTTGCTTGCGGTTACCTCGACGCTGGTCACCACGTTGGTCTTGACGCCGACCATTATGTGCGCCTTGACCCACTGATGCTCGCTCTTGGCTTTTCCATATTTGTGATCGAACCAACGATCAAAGACGCGGGTCGAGAAGCCTGATGAATCAACGGCAAAATCGCTCTCTATGCTGCGCAGCGGGCGCGCGCATTCCTCGACCATGGACTTCAGCAGCGGCGTAAGCACGGGGTTTTCGAGCGCGAGAAGAACGCTGTTGTAGTGGGGTGCCCGATCTAGCAATCCCTTTGCTTCGTACCCGCGCATATCGGTCGTTGAGCGCCTGCCGGATGCGCCGCCATAGACCTTCATGACGGCAGCGAACACGGCATCGCCGAGCGGAATACGTGGACGGCCGCGGCGTTGGATAGGCGATACGATTCCGTCGCACATCTGACGGAGCAGATCGGCGACGTGCTCTTTCTCGCTTGTCTGCGCGGCGTTGTACGCGGGCCAATTCTGTTGATAGGTCGGCCGCGCCGTGCTATTCTGGGTTGCGGACATGTAGCTAACTCCTACGTGTTCACGGTCGCCCGGGCGTTAGTAGCGTCCGGGCGGCTCCAAGGTTGCCTGGTATTATTTGGGGCCCGGGAGGGCCAGGCGACCTCTCCCGGGCTGTTGTACCCTCAGGGGGCTAATAAGCCGATGACGATCATCGGTACGGATCACCTCCTCTAGACCCCAGGGCCTACCGTTGCAGCGGTGGGCCTTGTTGTGTGCCCTTTTGGCCTGGGCTCGCCTACAGCCTAGCACTCCCGAGTCATGTGAGTCAAGTGATAACTCTTGCAAGCCTCATTATTTTGAGGTATAGTGAGACAATAAAGAGGGAGACCGCATGGCAACACAGGAGCGAAGCCCAAACTACCCGGCGTTCAGCTTGGAAAAGGCCGTCCTATGGACGAAGCAACTCTACGCAGACGCAAAGCGCAACCTTGTACCGATTGATGCCGTCGCTAAGGCCACGGGCAGCGCGGCTGAGCGCGGAGTCAGTGGGCCGGCAAGGCAGAAAGTTGCGACGATGCGTCAATACGGCCTGATCGAGCTTGGTGGCCACGGGCAGTACCGTATTTCGCCCATTGGCTTTGATCTGGCTATTCACCACCCCGAGGATATTGAGTACGAGCTGGCGCTAAAACAGGCAGCCCTAGCGCCAGCCATCTTTGAGGAGCTATCTTCGAAATATTCCGAACTTCCAAACGACCATATTCTTCGAATCGTGCTTATGAAGGAGAAGGCGTTTTCTGAAGACGGCGCAAGAAAATTCCTCAAGGCGTTCCGCGATACTCTGGCTTATTCAAAACTTGACCAGGGGAGTTATGATGGGGGCAAGCAAGACTCAGATTTCGAGCCGCCTGCCGTAGAGGGGCGCCCCCACACTACCGGGACTCAGACGCCGGATGCCAGGGCGATGCGGAAAGGGCTAAATCAGGAAGGATTCAGCATGGCCTATACATGGCCGCTTCCCAACGGGACAGATGTTCAAGTGTCATTTCAACAGCGCCCGACAACCAAAGAGTTGGAACGGTTGATTGCCTATCTAAACATGATGAAAGACGATCTAGAACCACCGCAACCGAACCCCCTAGTCTAATCGTTCCCCTTCGGCTAGGTAGCCCGGGACTTTAAGGGCAACCCCGAATAAAGGGGCAAAGCCTGCGTGGCGCATATACTTAGGTATACCTAATACTATACCTAGGGGAACCTTCGTGCTCCCTGAACCCGGAAGAGAGACTCGTTTGAAGCGCGCCCAGGCTTGGACCTTCGCCCTGATGGCGGCCTCGCTCTGCCTCGTACCCGCCGCTGCGCGGGCCGACGCCGATGCCGCGGTCGCAGCGGGCGCACCGGCGACCTCGTTCGGCTTGCAGCCGCTCACCGGTCCCATTCCCGCGGCCACACCTGCGCCGGGCGAATCGCACATCACGAAGCGCGCCGACGGAAGCTACCAATACATCCCCGAGGTGCACGGCCGCACGAAGATCTTCCACATCGTCGAACGCGACGCACCCTGGTCGCTGCTGCCCGGCCTCACGGTGATGGCGAAAACGTATAACGGGGTCGTCCCAGGCCCGGTTATTGCGGTCAATCAAGGCGACCACGTCGTCATCGACTACACCAACGATCAGGCCGTTCCCGATACGATCCATCTGCACGGTATTCACAACATTCCCGTTTCGATGGACGGCGTGCCCGGCATTTCACAGCCGCCCGTGCCGCAAGGCGGACATTACCAATATCGTTTCGATGCAAAGCAATCCGGAACGTTCATCTATCATACGCACGACAACGAAGCGATGCTGGAGTCCGGCCTATATGGCGCCATCGTCGTGCTTCCCACGCATCCGTTGCCCGACGAGCGCGACGTCGCCCACGACTACGTCGAGTTGATCTCGTCGTGGATGATTCAGAGCAACGTGGAAAATCATTTCACGATCAACGGCAAAGAGTATCCGGCCACTACGCCGATGCAGGTGCGCGAAGGTCAACGCATCCGTATTCGTTGGATCAGCATGTCGGGCGAAGAGTGGCACACGATGCACACGCACGGCCACTACCAGCAGATTATCGCGCGCGACGGTTATCCGGTGAACTATCGCGATATCGAAGACACGGTCGCTCTTGGACCCGGACAGCGCGTAGACGTGATCGTCGACGCAAACCAATCTCCGGGCACGTGGCTCGTGCATTGTCACGTCACCGATCACATCGAGAACGCGCAAGGCATGCCGGCTGGTCTGATCACGGCGATTCACTACGAAGGCACGCCCAACGCATTAGCGTCGATGGGCAAAGCGATGATGGCCGCCAACATGCCGGGTTCCTCCACGCCCATCGGCATGAACTTCTGGACCACGGTGTTGCTCGGCGCGATAGCGGGCCTGACGATCTTCTTGGGTCTGCCGCTCGCTCGCGCACGCCACTTGAATCCGCAAGCGATCGCCGCACTCAACGCCGTTGCCATAGGCATTCTGGTATACCTCATCGTCGAGATCGCCACCAACGCAACGTTCCCGATCATTGCGGCCGCAAGGTTGTGGCACACGGGCAGCGGGCCGTTCCCTTACGCGCTGGCCGAATTGCTGATTCTCGGACTGCTGCTCGGACTCGTCGGCTTGGGAACGTTCACCACGCAGTTTCTCAAACGCGGCGCGAAGGCGGCGGATAATCCCTTAGCGCTCGCCATGCTAATCGCCGTCGGAATCGGCGCGCACAACTTCAGCGAGGGACTCGCGATCGGCGCATCGGCTGCGTCGGGCGCCACGGCATTGGCCGTGGGACTCATTGTCGGCTTCGCGCTGCACAATGCGACCGAAGGCTTCGGCATCGCCGCGCCCGTGGCGGGACGCGTGATGCCCAGTTGGGGCCGCATCGCGCTCTTTGGCATCATCGGCGGCGGCCCGACGTTCCTGGGGACTGTGATCGGCTATCACTTCGACTCGCCGCCGCTTTCGGTGTTCTTTCTCGCGATCGCCGTGGGCGCACTGGTGTACGTCGTCGGGGAATTGTGGAACGTGCTCAAACGCACCGGCTTGAATGCCATCGTGACGAGCATGCTCGCGTTCGGCTTCGTGCTGGCATTCGCTACGGAACTGGTCATCAGCCTCAACGGCGCGTGAACGTCACGCCGCCGGCATGACAAACGCGGCGCGGCGCTGTAGTAATCGCCAACGTCCATGGCAGCACCAAGAAAGCCGCTTGAGGCACCGACTCCGGAGCAGACCGCGTTCCTCGAGCAGGCGATGGAGCGATACGGCAAATCCGTCTATAACTTTGCCTTTCGTCTAACGCGCAACGAGTCCGACGCCCGGGACCTCACGCAAGAGGCCTTCATTCGGGTCTTTCGGGCCTGGCGCGCCTTCGTGCCTGGCACCTCGTTCCTCTCGTGGATCTACCGAATCGTCACAAATCTCCACCGCGACGAACTTCGGCGCCGAAAAGGACGTTATCAGGAAGAGATACCGGAGGACAATGCCCCGCAGCTTTTCGGCGGCGAGCGCCCACTAGCCATAACGCCCATCGACGATTATCTCGAAGGGCAGCTCGGCGAACGGGTCGCGCGTGCGCTCGAAGCGCTTTCACCCGACCAACGGCAGGTCGTCGTCCTCGCCGATATCGAGGAACTGAGCTATCAAGAGATTGCGGAAGTTGCGGGATGCTCGATAGGTACGGTGCGATCGCGACTGCACCGAGCACGCGCGCAGCTTCGCCGTCTCGTCGAACGCTTTGACGCAACGGCACCATCATGAACGAACATCTGAACGAAGAACAACTTACCGATTACCTTCATGGCGCGCTGGCGCCCGAAGATGACGCGACCGTGCACGCCCATTTGGCAGCATGCGCGGCCTGTACGCAAGCCTACGAGCGCGAGGCGCGACTCGTCGACGCCCTGCGAAAGCACGCGCACGGCGCGGAACGCCCATTCCCTGAAGGCGTTCGCGCAACTGTGCGCGCTCGCATTGCCGCGCTGGATCGCCCAAGTTTCTGGGAAAGCTTGCGCGCGTTTCTGCGCCCAGTCGTGCTGGTTCCGATCGCCGCGATCGCCGTTGCGGCCATCTTCGTTCTACCGCGCTTCGTGCAGCCGCAGCCTGCGCCGCGCATCGCCGCTGGGTACTATCTTGAAGGTCACGCCGAGATGAACGGCACGATGCCGTTTGCCGACGGATCCACCGCCGTGCCCGTATCGCTGGAAAGCAGCGATGCACCGTAGGCTCGTTGCGGCCGTCGTCCTTGCTCTTCTCGCCACCGGCGCCACACCGCGCGCCGTCGCCGTAACGCCCGCGCAGCTACTGCGCGACGCGTTCGATGCGCCGCAAAGCGTCTCGTACGAAGGTCAAGTTCAGATCATGGAGATCGGCGAATCGCATTCGGTCGTCTCGGTCTATCGCGTCTCGCACCTCGCACCGAATCTGACGCGCCGCTGGTATCTCGCGCCGCAATCCGTGTACGGCGACTCCGTCATCGCGCGCGGCACGCACACCTACAATATCGATGTACGCCACGGCCGCACGATTGTGGACAACAACGGCGCGCTCAACGATACGGTTGCGCTCAAAGACAACTTCGGTCTGATGACTAAGAACTATCGCGTCGTCGTGGCGCCCGACGACAGCATCGCCGGTCGCACCACGCGCACGCTGCTGCTCGTCAACAAGCACACTGGTGAAACGACGATGCGCGTATGCATCGACGCGAGCACACACTTAGTGCTCGAGCGGGACATCTACGCGTCCAATGGGTCGCTGACGTCGCAGCAGCGGTTCGCGCAGCTCAACTACGTTCCGACGATACCGCAAGCCGTTTTCGCGCTGCCGTCAGGGTTCAAGCAGGTCAACGGCATTCAGCACAACGCGCCGTCGAACCACATCGCGAGCTTGGTGAAATCTGCCGGCTTCAACGCGAAGAGCCCGCGCTATCTGCCCGACGGCTTCTTGCCGGTCACCGGCGACGTGTCCGTCGTCAACGGCGTGCGCACATTGCATCTTCTCTATTCCGACGGCATCCGCACCGTGTCGCTCTTCCAAAACGCCCGCGGTGCCGCCGTAGACATGAGCCACTATACGCCGCGCGACATCGCCGTCCAAAATCATCAAGGCCGCTACGTAGAACAAGGCCCAATCACGCTGCTCGCCTGGCAAGAATCGGGCCTGCATTTCGCCCTAGTAGGCGAACTCTCGCGCACCGAGTTAGTCAAGATCGCCGCCTCCGTCGTCCCGTAAACGCTCTCTCTCCACGCACGCCCAGTAGCGGGCCGAGCGTTATGAGGGGACAGCGGGGGTGGTTACCCAGTTGCCGTCTTTGGCTCCTACGGAGACGACGCCCGGTTGATCTTTGGGCGTGGGGGCGACGAGCTGGAACTCGTACGTCTTAACGCCTTCGGGCGGCATCGTGAACGTTACCGAACCCGGGGAGCAGAGCCGATCCTGACAGAACGACGCGACCCAATCTTTCTTGAGGTTTTTCGCTGAGAGCGTGACCTCTTTACCGCCGGGCGCCGACGCGATCAAGCGCCAGCGATACGTGGTAGCGAGGCTGCCCGGCAAGTTCGCGCCGGTCCACTTCGTCAGTTCGATCGTCGTGCCGTTGCCGGTGTGGGCCAGCTTCACGCCGGTCATTCCTTCGGCTACGCGCTGCGGTACGATCGTCTTGAGCTCGTTGTACGGGCTCTTGGCGGGAATAAGGTTCGCGTATTTCTGCGAGATTGCGAAGACGCGCTGCGCGTTCGCCGCGTCGCCCATGGCGACGTAGACGTTCGCAACGTCGAGCGCTTCATCCGACACGTAGGCGACGGCTTGTCCGTCTTTGCCGATCGGCTGTTTCGCGGCTTGCGCTTGCATGAGTGCGAGCGCTTTTTCGTATGGCGGCGCCGCCAGCGCGAACTGCCCGTTACGCTGGTGCGAAAGCGCTAGATGATCCCACGCGTCGGGATCTTTGGGCGCGACCTGCGTCCACTTCGTAGCGGCTTGCGTCATCGCCGGATAATCGTGCAGGCGATAGTAGGCCAGCGTCATCGCAGCGACCCATTTAGGATCGTTCGGCTTGAGCTTGAGCGCGTTTGCATACATGTTCGCGGAGTCAGCGAAGCGGTTGAGATCGGCGTAGGCTTGGCCTAACAGTGAATCGGAGGCGAGTTGCTCTTTTTCGCCCTTCGCGATGCTCGCGTAGGCGGTTCCGGTTGCGAGCTCGAGTTTGCCCATCTCGTTCTGCGTGCGTTCCGTGTCGTATGGGGGCGTGTCAGACACGTTGAGCTTGTTGACGTAGGTGTTCGTGTCGGCGATCGCTTTTTGCGCGCGCGCGATTTCAGACTTCACCTTTGCCGGCGAACCCGTGAACGCGAACTGCGACGTGGCCAGCATGTTATCGATCTTCGTCTGCTGCGCGGTGACGTAGGTCGTGTTCTTCCCGGCACGCGCGCCTTTGACGAACTGCGCGAGTTGCACGGGCGTTACGCCACCGGTCCAACGCGCGCGGATGATGCCGTTACCGTCGATGACGATCGTGGTGGGAATGTACGCGATGCCGAAGCCGTTATAGGCGGCTGGACCGGCCAGCGCGATCTGATACGGCACGCCCTTGAGCGCGACAAACGATTTGACGACCGGCGCAGATTCGGTGGTGTCCACGCCGAGGAAGGCTACGTCGGACGCCTTGAGCTTGCCGTAGGCCTTGATCATGTCGGGCGTTTCGGCGCGACACGGCGGGCACCACGTCGCCCAGAAGTTCAGCACCAGCACCTTGCCACGGTAATCGCTCAAACTCACGGGCGCGCCACCGAGCGACGTGGCCGCGAACGCGGGCGCCGCGGTGCCGACCGTCGCGAGCGCCGCGTTGGCATCGGCTGCCGGCGACGCGGAAGCCGCGTCATTGGCTGCAGTGGTGGATGGCGACGAACATGCGGACACCGCAAAGAGCGCGGCGAGCGCGAACGCGGAGATCGGCTTCATCATTGTGTAACGTTCCTAAACGGTCGCTAGTTCGCGGTCGATGTGATGCTTAGACGCATCGAGCGCCGCACGCAGATCGCCCAGAATGTCCGCAACGTCTTCGATACCGACCGAGAGGCGTATCAGGTCGTCCGTGACGCCAAGCGCCTGTTTTGTCTCGGCTGGAACCGAGCCGTGCGTCATCGCCGAGGGACTGCATACTAGCGATTCAACGCCGCCTAGAGACGTTGCGAGATTGAACACCTTGAGCCCTCTCGCAAAGGCCAGCGCCCGGGTCTTACCGCCCCGCACGCGCAAGGAGACCACGCCGCCGAAGCCGCTCATCTGACGTTTGGCCAGCTCGTGTTGCGGATGCGAGGCGAGGCCCGGATAAAACACCGTCTCCACGTCGTCACGGTCCACCAGGAAGCGCGCCACCTCGGCGGCGTTCTTCTCGTGTTCGCGCATGCGCACGGCCAGCGTCTTCGCGCCGCGCAGCGTGAGATATGCATCCCAGGGGCCCGGTACCGCGCCGATGGCGTTCTGCTGGAAGTAGACCTCCGCGCGCAGGTCGGGATCGTTGGTGATCGTCACACCGCCCACCACGTCGGAGTGGCCCGTGATGTATTTCGTCGTCGAATGCATGACGATGTCGGCGCCCAGCGCTAGCGGCTGCTGCAGATACGGCGTTGCAAATGTATTGTCCACCGCGACGATTTGACCGGGCTTTTTCAGCGCCGCGATCGCGCGAATGTCGATGATGGTCAGGAGCGGATTGGCCGGCGTTTCGATCCAAAACAACTTCGTGTTCGGGCGAATCGCGGCGCGCGTCGCTTCGATATCGGTCATGTCGACGTACGACGTCTCGATGCCGTACCGCGGCAGCAAATCGATAAAGAGACGATGCGTGCCGCCGTAGATGTCGCGCGTGGCAAGAATGTGATCACCCTGACGTAACGGTGCGGTGGCGCCGAAGACGGCGGCCATACCCGAAGCGAACGCGCATGCATATTCGGCGCCTTCGAGCGACGCGAGCTGCGCTTCCAGCGCTTTGCGCGTTGGATTGCTCGATCGCGAGTAGTCGAAGCCTTTGGTTACGCCGACGTCGGATAACGTAAATGTCGCCGTCTGATAGACGGGGACGATCGTCGCTCCGGTTGCGGCATCGGGATCTTGTCCGGCGCGGATCGCGCGAGTAGCGAATCCACGGGAAGCCACGTCAGTCTGACACGCAGTAATAGCGTCGTGCGAACCAGACTGCGAGTGGCCGAAAGCATCATTCGGCATGAGTTGCACTCCACAGATAAAGAGGTTTGTTCAGCTATAGGGCTTGATCGCCCGCCGCGTCAACCCCTAGGGCTGGCGCGGCGGGAGCGCGGGCTTACCTTTTCTTGGCTTTAGCTTTCGGCTTGGGCTGATGGGCGATTGCCTTGGTTACCGCGACGATGTGGGCTTGGATCTGTTTATAGTCCTTGGAGCCCTTCTTGGTCATGGGTAGCAGCAATTTGTAGGCTGTCAGCGCTTGCGAGCGCTGGTTGGACTTCTCCCAGGTTTGTGCCGCGATGTAGAGCATCGCCGGGTTCTGCTGGAAATAGGTCGGCGCGCTATGCGCGATCAAGTTGAATGCCTGCGAGCCTTCTTTGTAGTTCTTCAACTCGAAGTCCGCGCCGCCGATGCAGCCCAGCGCGTCTGCGCTGGCGTGAATCTGGAACGATTGGAAGCACGCGTCGTGCGAGCGCTTGTAGTCGTGCACGTACGAGTACGCCTGGCCGAGCAACTGGAAGCCCTGCTGATCGGGGCTGACGCTCACGTAGTGTTTGAGATACGTGATGCCGTCGCTGTATTTGCCCGACTGCAGACGCATTTCGGCAACCTGCAAAAGCGCCGGCGCGTAGTCCTTATCGATGGAGAGCGATTTCTGCCACTGCTGTTCGGCCTGCGCGTTCTGCTTGGTCGTTGCGAGGAACGCGCCATACGCCGAGTACGCGGCGGGTGAGGTAGGATACGTCGCGATGGCCTGCTGCAGGATCTGCTGCGCGACGTCGTTTTTCTTCTCGCTCATATAATACTGCGCTTTGCGCGTCAGGATCGCGACCTTAGCGTCGCTGCCGGTAGCCGCGACGACCGCGTCGTCGTACGCTTGACCGACGTGCGCGTCGTCGTGTTCCTTCGCGTAAAGATCGGCCTTGCCCACGAGCACCTGCACGTTGGTGGGATCGATCTTCAGCGCGCGGTCCAGGGTGGTCAGCGCCATCGGGATGTTGTTCTGCGACGAGTAACTGGTAGCGATCGCAACGATGGGATCGACGCTGGTCGGAGCGAGTTTGGCCGCGCTTTCGAACTGCGCGCGGGCGTCGTCGTAATGCCCTTCGGCCGCATACACGTTACCGAGCGTAACCAACGCCTGCGGGTTCGTCGCGTTGAACGACACGCCGCGCTTTGCAACGCGTTCGGCGTCGCTATAGCGCTGCTCGCGCACGTAGATGTCGGCAAGCTGTTGCAGGATGCCCAGGTTCGTGGGATCCAGGTTTGATGCTTGTTCGAAATCGGAGAGCGCGCCTTGCAGGTCGCCGGCGGTTTCGCGTGCGGCGCCGTCGATGTAGTATACCTGCGACGTTTTATGGCCGGTCTGCAGCAGACGCTGCGAGAGCTGCCCCGCACCGTTGATGTTGCCTACCTGCAAGTACTGCCACGCGAGCTGCAGTGCAGCTTGATCGTCGTTGGGATTGGCTTTGAGGACGCCTTCCAGTCGCGGAATCGCGATCTGCGGCGGCTCCGGCGTCGCTGTAGGAACCGTGGACGGCGCTGGTGACGGCGACGGCGTCGCCGCGGCCCTGCGCGCGTCGGCTCGCGGAGAGGACACGAAAGTCGCGAGGCCGAGCGCGAGCGCGACCGAGGCGACGAGTGCAAAACGTTTCAAGACCGGTTCCTTTTATGAGGCTTTCGCCGACTGCAAGAGTTTGATGAGTTCGGGTACGATTGCGAAGGCATCTCCAACGACTAGCATATCGGAGAACTCCCCGATCGGCGCGCCGCCGTCTTTGTTGATCGCCACGATCGTCCCGGAAGAACGCATGCCGACCTTATGCTGAATCGCGCCGGAAATACCGACGGCGATATAAAGATTCGGACTGACCGTCTTACCGGTCTGTCCGATTTGTAGCGAGTACGGCACCCAGCCCGCATCCGCAGCCGCGCGCGAAGCCCCGATCGCGCCACCGAGAACTGCCGCCAGCGGCCCCAACAGCGTTTCGAACGCTTCGGGCCCGCCGAGGCCGCGTCCGCCCGCGACAACGACCGGCGCTTCTTCTAGGCCAAGTTCTCCGGACGCTTCTTCGACGTTCGATTCGATAGACATGGCATATGGGGCAGCGACCGGTTTCTGCAGGGTCTCGATGCGAGCGCCCACTCCGCCCGATTCGGCCACAAAGGCATTCGGCCGGACGCCGATGACGCCGTAGTCGGCATCCGTAAGCGCGCATTGCGTGATGACGGCGCCGCCCAGCTTGGGCGAGGTGCACAGTATCGCACCGCCGTCCACCGTGATGTCGGTTACGTCGGCGGCGTAGCCGCAGCGCAGGCGAGCGGCAATGCGTCCGGCCACGTCGCGGCCGTACATGGTGTTAGGCACCAGGATCACCGCCGGGCCGACGGCCTTGGCCGCCGCTTCGAGATAATCGATGGTTGGATCGAGCAGAAACGCGTCCACATTCGGGTCTTCGCTCACGTAGATGACGTCAAGCGGATACGAGGCGACCGCGTGCGCCAGCTGTTGCGCGCCCGCGCCCAAGATCACAGCCGTCGCGCTGCCGCCCAAGGCGTCGGCGAGCCGATGCGCCTGCGCTGCAAGCTCAAAGGTGACCTTACGGGTCTGCCCCGCTGCGTGCTCCACGAACACGATAACGTTTTTCATGCTGCGAGCGTGCCTTCTAAACGAGCTTGCGTTCTTTGAGCAAATCGAAAATTGCTTGGGCTGCGCTGGGAGCGTCGACCGCCTGGACCACGCGGGCCTTCTCGCGAACGGGCGGCGGCGCGAAGCTGCGCAGCGCGATCTTGGCGCCATCGCCCCCGGCAGGCCCCGCAAGGCCGACATCGGCCAGCGAGAGCGTCTCTATCGGCTTTTTCTTCGCGCCCATGATGCCTTTGAGCGACGCATAGCGCGGCTCGCCGATGGCCATGGTCACGCTCACCAATGCCGGCAGCGGCCCACGCACGACCTGATAGCCGTTGTCGGTCTCGCGCTGTGCCGAGATGCCGTCGGAGGTAACGTCGAGTTGGCGCGCATTGGTAAGACCGGGCACGCCCAGCGACTCCGCGAGCGCCCCGGGCAAGCCGCCGGTGCTGCCGTCGTCGGAGAGTCCGCCGCACACGACGAGATCGAAGCCAATCTTCTTTAGCGCAGCGGCCATTGCCGCCGCGGTGGCCGACACGTCGCTGCCGCACAGGCGTTCGTCCGTCAGCAGCACGCCGTCGTCGGCGCCCATCGCCAGTGCTTTGCGCAGGATCTCTTTGCTGCTCGCGGGCGCCATCGAAAAGACCGTGACCGTCGTGTCGCCGCCAAGTTTTTCTTTGATCTGCAGCGCCGCTTCTACGGCGTACTCATCGTACGGGTTGAGCACGGTCTCGACGCCGACGCGCACCAGGCGCTTCGTCGCCGGGTCGATACGCTTGTCGCCGTTGGGATCCGGGACGAGTTTGACCGTTGCGACGATCTTCACGAAGAGAACAAACCTCCAAAAACGCGACGAAACCCGGCGAGGCTCGCCGGGACAACCCGGGTCTGTTGGAGTCGTTCCGTCCGGAGGCCTGCCGAATTCGCGAAAAACATGGGACGAATCCATTCCTAACTAATTTGTTAGGGGCGCCGGGTTTTGCGCCCGCGCTGGTACTGGGGCGGCACGAACGGATCGCCGCCCAGCTGATCGGCGGCCGTCCACGTCCAGCGAGGATCCCGGATGAAGCCGCGCGCGATCGAGACCAAATCGGCCGAACCGCTGGCCACGATCTCCTCAGCCTGCTTGCTTTCGGTAATAGCGCCAACCGCGATGGTCGGTACGCCCGACGCCTCGCGAATCGCCCGCGCGTACGGTACCTGATAGCCGGGACCGACGTCGATCTTCTGCAGCGGCGAGAGCCCGCCGCTCGAGCAGTCGACGAAGTCACAGCCGCGCTTGGCCAACTCACGCGCAAACGCAATCGTCTGCTCGAGATCCCATCCGCCGGTGACGTGATCGGTCGCGGAGACGCGCACGCCCACCGGCTTCTCTTTCGGCCACACGGCGCGCACGGCATCGAAAAGTTCCAACGGAAAGCGCAACCGATTTTCCAACGAGCCGCCGTATGCGTCGGTACGATGGTTGGAGAGCGGCGAAAGAAATTGATGCGCGAGATATCCGTGCGCAAAGTGCAGTTCGATGACGTCGGCGTCTAAGCGCTGCACGCGCCGTGCGGCCGCTACAAAATCGTCACGTACTTTTTGCAGTCCTACGTCGTCAAGCGCGAGCGGAACGTGCCAACCTTCCGTGTACGCAAGCGCCGACGGCGCGACCGGCTGCCACGTGCCGGGTCCGTTATACGGACCGTCGCCATCCCACGGCGGCAGCGTCGCACCTTTACGGCCGGCGTGTGCGAGCTGCACGCCTACGGCGCTCTTCGTCCACGTACGCAGAAACTGCACGACGCGCGCCATGCCCGCCTCATCGTCGTCGCTGTAGAGGCCCAAGCAGCGCGGCGTGATACGCCCCTCCGGGCTCACGTGCGTCGCTTCGAAAAAAACTAAGCCTGGGCCCGAAAGCGCATAACTTCCTAAGTTGACGACGTGCCAATCGTTGGCCGCGCCATCGGTAGACGAGTACTGGCACATCGACGAAACCACCAGCCGGTTCGCCAACGTAAGCTCGCGCAACGTCAAGGGCTCAAAAGGTTTGCTCACAACGCGCTAGTTTTCGCGGACGCCGAATTCGTCGAGGTGGAGGAGCATTTCAGCGGGGTCGGCGTAAACGCGATACGCGCCGGCTTGATCGAGTTCTTGTTCGCCATAGCCGCCAGCTAGCACGCCGACGCCAAGGAAATGCGCGCGGCGCGCGGCCAGCATGTCCCAAACGGAGTCGCCGACCACCATCGCCTGCGTGGAGTCTACGCCCAGCTCTGCCGCTGCGGCTAAAAACAAATCGGGGTCGGGCTTTGCGTGTTTTACAAGATCGCGCGTAATGATCGTCTGCCCTTTGGGAATGTTCAGCATGTCGAGGGCGGACTGCGCCGTCTTCAGCGCGCCGCTGGTAGCGATGGCCCACGGCACGTTCAGCTTCGTCAGCTCCGCGAGCAGTTCTCGCGCGCCCGGTAACGGCTGCACCTGACCGATGAGCTTACCGTACTCTTGCGCGTGTCGTTTGCGCAGCGTTTCGGCGACGTCGGGCGTAAACTCGCGGCCCAATTCGCGCACCAGCGCGCGGGAAAGCAATCCGCCGCTCATACCGATGCGCCGATGAATGCGCCATACCGACAAATTGAACCCACAGCTCTGCAGTGCCGCATGCCACGCCAACACATGCTGATACACGCTGTCCACCAGCGTCCCATCCAAATCAAAAATAAACGCGGGCATCGGATCTCTCTGTCATAGCATACACTCCGTCATCCTGAGGGTACTCGAAGGACAACTTCCCCAAAAAGGGACGAGATAATTTGGGATGGCCGGGGGTCGAACCCGGACGCTCTTTCGAGCAGCAAATTTTAAGTCTGCTGTGTCTACCAGTTCCACCACCATCCCGGGGGTGCGGGGTGGATTGTTCGACGGTCTTGGGCTAACGCATCCCTATGGCGTTGCGCCCAAGTGCATCAACAGGAAGGCTGTGCCTGCCGTGTACAGGTGCGTCGCGTCGCTAAAGACCAGCGTCATTTCGTGGTCTTCGTTGGGGAACACGATGTCGTCCACGTCCACGCCTTGCGCGCGCAGGCGTTGGTCCAGATCGACGCCCTGCGAGAAGGGTACGTCGCGGTCGTCGTCGCCTTGCGCGAGAAAGACCGGCGAACGCCAATCGGCGATGGAACCGACCGGGGACGATGCGATCGCCGTATCGCGCCACTGCGCCGAACCGTTGCCGCCACCGTCGTTGATGCTGTACCAATTGTGCACGCCGGCCATGTCGAAGCCGACTTTAAAGATGTCCGAGTTGCGCGCGAGCGCGAGCGCCGTCAGATAGCCGCCCCACGACAGGCCGTAGATACCGATGCGCGACGGATCAACGCCGGGCTGTGTCTGCAAGAACTTCGCGCCGGCCAATACGTCTTGATATTCGGCGCCGCCATCTGGGCCTACGTTGGGCGCTTCGCGGAAGTCATGGCCGAACATCACTCCGCTGCGGTACTCGACGGAGAGCACGTCGCATCCATGGTTGGCGATGTACTGATTGACTTCGTAGAGGTTCGCGTACGCTTCCATGTAGTGAAAGCCCGGCAGCATCTGGCGCATCGAGCCGCCGTGCACGAAAATCACGCCGCAGTGCTTCGCAAGCGTGTCGTTCGCGGGATAGAGTTCGCCGTGAATCAGCAAACCGTCGGGCGCGTGGAACGTAACGAGTTGCGGTTCCACCATTGCGGCGGCCGGAAACGATGCGGGAATCTGCGGGCCTTCGCCTGTCGTTTTTCCCGCGGCGTCGCGCACGATGATCTGCGGCGCATCGGACCAGCCTGCATTCACGTATGCAAGACTTCCGTCGGCAAGCGCAGTGGGATACCACTGCGACTCCTTGCCCGAGGTTATCGCGATGGGATTTGCGGTGTCAAAGCCGACCGACCAGATGTGCCGTCGCGCGATGTCGTCTTCGTTGGTTGCGTAGAGTAATTGCGTGCCGTCGAGCGACTCGACGGCGCTCTCCACTTCGAACTGCCCCGGCGTCACGTCGACGGCTGCAGCGCCTCCCGCAGCCGGAATAGTCCACAAATTTCTCCAGCCGTTCTTCTCCCACGCGAACGCGATGCGTCCGTCCTTCGACCAGAAGAGTTGATCCGCCGCATCGAGCCAGTAATACTGCGATCCCATTCCGGGATCGGCTTTCCAAATTTCATGCGCGTCGCCCGTGTTCGAATCGCCGACCCAAATCGAGAATGGCGTGAGCGGATCTTTGAGGTACGGAGGATAGCCGTCGAGATCGCCGGGCAAACGCAGAAACGCAACGCTGCGGCCGTCAGGCGACCACACCGGCGACTCGTCGTTGCGAAAGTTCGGACTCATGTAGCGCAGATGCTTAGCCCCCATGTCGTAGATCGCGATGAACGTGTGATCGCCGCGCCCGTTCGCAAACGCGATCTTCGAACCGTCGGGCGAGAGGCGCACGTCACTCACGCTGCCGTGCGTGTAGAACATCTGCGACGGTTTACCGATTGCGGCAACGCTCTTGCCTTTCCAGGTGAGCGCGGCGCGCATCAGCGTGCCGCCGGCTAGCCAGACGATGCTGCGGTTGTCTGGCGAAAACTGCGGCTGCGCCCCGCCGCCGACGCGCAGCGGCTTACCGCCGGCAACGTTGACGATCCACACGTTCTCATGTGGATCGACCACGCTCGACGTCGGGTCGGCGATCTGCCCGCGACGGTTCGGACGCCCACCGCGCGAGTATGCTATCGCGCCGCCGCCTTTAGCGACGTTGAGATCCTGGACTGCCTCGCCGTCGTCGGCAGCGTAACCCACCACCAGGTGCGGCGATGCGCCTAAACGGAATGCGTAGACGTTATGTGCGCCGCGTTCGTGCGCGGAATAGACGACGGTTCCGCCGTCGGGCGACGCGGTGAGCCCGTATATGTACGGCGCGGAGAGAACTCCCTCGATAGTAACCGAACGAGTTGCGGGTTGCGCCGAAAGCGCCGTTGGGATAAGGGCGAAAGCTGCAACCGCCGCTGCCGCGCGCGAACGAAAACGCATCGAGAACCTCCGTCGAGTTACGTGCGTCCGCTTTCGCGTTGGATCAGCAGATATCCCATGAGTACGTCGGAGGTGCAGACTGTAGCAACGTCCACGCCGGCGCGATCGAACAGCGCGTCGACAACGAGCAAACCGCCTGCCAGAATGTCGGCACGTTGCGGGTTGATACCCGGCAGTGTTTTGCGTTCTTCAAGCGACACGCCGCACAGCATCGTCAGTGCTCGCTCTACGTCCGCGCGCGCTAGCGGATGCGTTGTAAAAGCGGCGCTCTCACCGCGCAGCAGAGCGACCGCGCTCGTTGCGGTTCCACCCACGATCGCCAATCGCTCCACGCGCGCCCACGTTTCTAACGGCGTCAACGCGAGGGAAGCTTGTACGCGCGCGCGCTGCAGCACATCCGGTGACACCATGCCATGCAAGCCCGACAGTTCGGGAAAACGTTCGGTCAACCGTACCGCGCCGATTTCGCACGATGCGACGCGTTCCGGAATATTGCCCATGCCGCATGCAAACTCGGTGCTGCCGCCGCCGACGTCGGCCACGCCCGCCCGCGCGTCGCTCCACGCTTCCAGCTCCACCATCGCACCGCGGTACGATGCAATCGCTTCTTCTTCCCCGGAGATTACGTGCAGCGGCGCGCGCGCCAGCGCACTGGCAGCGCGTCCGAACGCGGCGGCATTATCGGCGCGGCGCAAGGCGCTCGTGGCGATAAGATGCGTGCGATCCGCGCCGCCGATCTCTGCGACGTACTGCGCCACGACGTCAAGCGTCCGCCGCATCGGCTCGTCGCCCAACCGTCCGCGCTCCCGCAGGTTCTCGCCGATGCGCGTCCCAACCGAGCGCGCCGCTAAAATTCGCGGGTGAGCGCCATCCACATCGGCATGCAACAGCCGCGTGGAGTTCGTCCCGATGGAGATGACGGCGTCGCTCACCGTTTGCGACTGGGGCGCGACTTTTTCCGTAAGAAGTGGTGCTCGTCGGCCTTCTCTTCGGAGGCTTTCAAGTATGCGACGATTTTGCTCTCGAGGCCATCGTCGCGCAACCCTGGCACCAGCGTCACCAAGGCGCGATCGCCGCCGCGCAATTCAAACTCCAATGGAACGCGCGCGGCGTGCGCGCGTTCGTACGCCACGCGATGTGATTCGACGTCATCGGCGGGCGCACTCGCAAGCTGCCCGCTCTCCAGGCGCACCACGGCGCCGAAGGCATGCAGATTGATGACGGTTCCGCGAATCAATGCGAAGGCGAGGCGGGTTTAATAAAGATGAGCGCTTCGTTTGGGCCCACCAAACGCAGGCGATCGTGAATCTCGGGAATGGCGCCCTTGGGCGTACGCAGCCGTTGCAGGTCGCGCACTTGAATCGCGCGACGCACCTGCAGCGCCGAAATGTCGTTGTGCACGGAAGCCAGCTGCGTGGCCATCGCAACGTTGGCTTGTATGACGCGTTCGAATTGAACGCCCACGAGCACGGCCACGATAGCAATCATGGCGACCGTCCCAAGACGGCCGGCGAGGCGCACGAATCCGAGCGCGCGTACGTTGCGCTTCATTCCGGGGCTGCTAGACCTTCCTGCCGATCCGCCTGCCACGCGCCTATCCGCCGGTACTTCCGATAGCGATCCTCCCGAAGCGTATCGCCGTCTTTTGCTGCGAGTTGGTTGAGCGCAGCGCCGACGGTATCGAGTATGCTCCCTATTACCGCCGCGGCCTCCCGGTGCGCGCCGCCAAGCGGTTCTGGTACGATAGTATCAACGATACCGAAACGGTGCAAATCTTGGGCCGTCAGCTTCAGGTGCGCGGCCGCTTCTTCGGCTTTCGATGCATCGCCCCACAGGATCGCGGCGCAGCCCTCCGGCGAGGCAACGGAGTATACGCTGTTCTCCAGCATGATCACACGATCGGCAATTGCCAGCGCTAGCGCGCCGCCAGACCCCCCCTCGCCGATCACGGTGGCCACGATCGGCACCCGAGCAACCGTAAGCTCGTAGAGGCAGCGGGCGATCGCTTCGGACTGTGAGTGCTCTTCGGAGGCGATGCCGGGGTCGGCGCCTTTGGTATCGACGAACGTAACGATGGGCAAGCGCATGCGCGATGCGAAATTGGCCAGCCGACGCACCTTGCGGTAACCCTCCGGCGTGACCATACCGAAGTTTCGCTTGAGGTTCTCCTTGGTGTCGCGGCCACGCTGCTGCCCGACCACCAAGATCGAACGACCCTTGAGGAACGCCAGCCCGGCCACGACGGCAGGGTCGTCGCGGAACTGACGATCGCCGTGCAGCTCGTCGAAACGATCGAGCTGCGAGATGTAGTCGAGCGTCGTCGGGCGATTGGGATGGCGCGCCATATGCACTTTCTCCCATGGCGACATGCTGCCGAAGACCTCGCGCTGAATCTGCGCATACTTGGATTCGAGCGCGGCGATTTCGGGCGCCATCTCCGATTGCTTGTCGGCGTCCAGCGCGCGCAGCTCGGCGATGCGCTTCTCAAGTTCGAGTAAGCCCTTCTCGCGTTCGACGATCAGGTTCATCGCGCAGCGCCCCGTACGTATTCGAGCAGGCGCGCCAGCGTCGCTTTAAGATCGTGGCGATCCACGACCATGTCGATGTGGCCTTTCTCCAAAAGAAACTCAGCGGTTTGAAATTGATCGGGCAGCTTTTGCCGGATCGTTTGTTCGATCACGCGACGACCGGCAAAACCGATCATCGCTTTCGCTTCGGCGATGATGATGTCGGCTTCAAACGCAAACGATGCAGAGACACCGCCGGTGGTCGGATCGGTAAGCACGACACAAAAGAAGTTACCATCTTCCACGAGGCGCGTTACCGCCGCTGTGGTTTTGGCCATCTGCATGAGCGCGAGCATGCCTTCTTCCATGCGCGCGCCGCCGGACGCTGTGAAGATAATACAGGGTAGATTGCGTTCGCGCGCACCTTCGAGCAGCAGCGTTAAACGCTCGCCGACCACGGTACCCATGGTGCCGCCGCGAAAATGGAAATCCATCACGCCCAGCGCCACGTCGTGGCCATCGAGCTGCCCGAAGCCGCACACCACCCCTTCGGTCAGCCCGCTCTTTTCTTTGTCGCCCTGGAGTTTGACGATGTATGGACGCTTGTCGGTCCACTCCAACGGATCGCGCGGTAAGATGTCGGCGCCTATCTCGGTGAAATCGCCGTCCACGATGGAGGAGATGCGGTCGAACGCCGTCATACGGAAGTGATGATTGCAGCGCGGACAGACGCTCTGATTGGCCGCCAAGTCGCGTCGATACAGCACCTCGCCGCAATCGGGGCACTTGTTCCACAACGCGGCGTCTCGCGAGTCTTCCGCCTTCGAGCGCCGACTGCGCAGCCAATCGGGCGTCGGCATTAGCGCTGCGCTCCGCGCTTTGGCATTAGCCACGCCGCATAGAGCTTACGCAGTTGCTTGAGATAATTGAAAATTTCGCCTTGATTCAACTTCGATTCACCGGCAACGCGGTCGGTGAACACGTACGGTATTTCGATCGCTTTTCCGTAGCGCGCTTTCGCTACAACTTCGAGTCCGATCTTAAAACCGATCGGATCGAGCACGACGCCGTCGAGCGCCTCGCGCCGCACGAGAAAATATCCGCTCGTGATGTCCTTCACGTTCGTCAGCGGACGCGCGAGCAAACACGCAACTTGCGACGTCAGGATACGGCGCCTCGGCCAGTTGGCGATGCCGCCGCCCGGCACGTAGCGGCTGCCGATGGCCAAGCCGCATTCGCCCGACGCCAGCGCCGCGACCATCTTCGGCAAGATATTGATGTCGTGGCTGAAGTCGGCATCCATCGCACCGAGCGCCTGCGACTCCGGGCGCGCGATCTTCCACCCATCGATCACGCCGCTGGAGAGTCCGAGTTTGGCGGGACGATGCAGGCATTTCACCGGAAGCTCCTTGGTTAGTGCGTCCGCGATGGCGCCCGTTCCGTCGGGCGAGTTATCGTCAACCACCACGATCTCGCCATCCAAATCGTGCGCGGAAATAACGCCCGACACCGCGCGCAGCAGACGTTCGATGCCGCCGGCTTCATTATAGGTTGGCACCACGATGGAAAATGGAAGGCTGGCCATGCTTAATCGAGGCCTATACGACGAAGTTACGGGGTTTTCCGTCCGCTGCGCTATGCGCCCAACGTATAGTTAACGATGGAGAGCAGCACTAACGCGGCGGTTTCCGTGCGCAAAATTCGCGCCCCTAGCGACACCGGAACCGCGCCCGCAGCACGAGCGGTCTCGACCTCATCGTGCGAAAACCCGCCCTCGGGGCCGACGACGAGCAGCAGAGAACGCGCGCCCGCGACCAGGTCGGGTAGCCGCTCGCGCAGATCCACGCGCTCGGCCAACTCCCAAGGCAGGATGATGCGGTCGAACTCCGCCGAGCGTTCCAGGAGCTGCGCAAACGATGCCGGCGAGCCGATTGCGGGTATCTGGCTACGTCCGCACTGCTGCGCGGCCGCGCGCGCGATGCGGCGCCAGCGTTCCAGTTTGGCCGCCGATGCGCCGGCGACGGCGCGTTCGCTAACGAGCGGGACGATCTCGGCAACGCCCAGTTCGACCAGCTTCTCAACGACGTAGTCCATCTTCGCGCCCTTCGGGATCCCCTGCGCCACGACGATGCGCACGGCGTCGTCCGAGGGCGTATCTGCAATCAACGCATCGAGCCGCGCGCGCACGCCACGCCCGAGCACGCCGAGTTGCGCGGAGAACACGCGCGCGGCAGAGTCGCAGAGTTCGATGCGGTCGCCGACGCGCAGACGCAGAACGTCAACGATTTTATGCGCGTCCGCGCCGCTCAGCGTTACGTCGTCACCAATGGCGGCAACGCCGGAGAGAAAAAAGCGCGGTGCTTTCATCGCCGCCTATTCCGGCTTGAACGCGTCTTTGACCCGTTCGAAGAACGACTTTTCGTCCACCGCATCGCCGCCCGCTTTGGCGTACTCGTCGAGCAGCTCGCGCTGATGTTTGCTGAGTTTGTTGGGCACCGCCACGTGCACGGTAACGTGATGGTCGCCGCGACGCGAGCCGCGCACCGTCGGCATACCTCGCCCGCGCAGACGCAACGTAGTGCCCGTCTGCGTGCCGGCCGGAATAGTCACGGCGATCCCGCCCTCGAGCGACGGCGCCTCGATCGATGCTCCGAGGGTTGCCTGCGGAAACGAGATCGGCACGTCCACGAACGTGTCTAAGCCGTCGCGACGAAAGATCGGGTGCTGGGCGATTTTGAGATACACGTACAGGTCGCCCGCGTCGCCGCCGCGCATACCGGCTTCGCCGTTACCGGTGATGCGAATGCGCGACCCGTCATCGACGCCCGCGGGGATTTTGACCGAGAGTTTGCGTTCGACTTCGCGCCGTCCGCGGCCGCCGCACGTCTCGCACCGCTGCGCGATGCGCTGCCCTTCGCCACGACACGTGCTGCATGTGGTCTGCGTGACAAACTGTCCGAGCGGCGTCTGACGTACCTGACGCATCACGCCCGTGCCAGAGCAGGTTTCGCAGGGTACGATCAGCGTGCCGGGTGCGGCACCCGAACCCTTGCACGTTTCGCACTGCGCGAGATGCGAGAACGAAATCTCTTTCGCGGCGCCGACAAACGCTTCTTCGAGCGTGATCTCCAAATCGTAGCGCAGATCGCTGCCGCGTGCGGGTCCGGTACGCGGCTGCTGCTGCTGCCCAAACCCCGCAGCTCCGCGCATATCGCCGAAAAACATGTCGAAGATATCGCCGAACCCAGCGTTCGTATGGCCTTGACCGAAGCTGCCGCCGTCGTTGCCAACGGTTCCGAAACGATCGTATTGCGCGCGCTTGTTCGGATCCGAGAGCACCTCGTACGCTTCGTTGATTTCTTTAAAGCGATGTTCGGCTTCGGCTTTGTCGTGCGCTACATCCGGATGGTGCTTGCGCGCGAGCGAACGATAGGCTTGTTTGACCTCGTCCCCAGTCGCATCGCGACCGACGCCGAGGGTGTCGTAATAATCTTTGGTGGGCATTTGAAAGGGCGTTATTTAATTTCCACGTCGGAGAGACGTTCGGAGAGCGTGTCGGCCGTACCGGCAGCCAGTGCCATCAGTCGCGCATACGGCATGCGGCGCGGACCGAGAATAGAGAGCATACCGATGGCCGAATGACCGAAACGATACGGCACCGTCACGACAGAGAGATCACTCAGCTCGTCGGAGCCGAGCTCGCGGCCGATCTTCACGCTGGGACGTTCGGCCGACATGGCGTCGGCCACCAGATCGTAGAGCGTCTTCTGCTCTTCGACGATGCGCAGGATAGAGCGTAGCTTGCTCAGATCGTGAAACTCCGGCTGATCGAACAAGTTTTGCGTACCGGCGGCGGCAATGGTGGGCTCTTCGCTCGCGCGAGCCCCCCGCAACGCGCTCAACACGGCGTTGCGCACGTCGTCGGTGAGATGCTGCTCGGCCACCACGGCGGCGATGTCGGTATCTTTGATATCGCGCAGCATGTGGTTGGCAAAGCGCGCGTTGAGTGCGTTCGAAAGGCGCGTGAACTCATCGGGCGTCGCGTCGCCGGAGAGTTCGAAGAGACTTTGCATGGCGACGCCCAGCGACGTCACCACCACCGCCACGCCGGTGCGCGCCGAAAGCCAGATCAGCTGCACGTGTTTGAACGTCTGCGAGTCAGTGTCGGGCCGCGTCACGAACGCGACGTTGTTTGAGAGACGGCCGAGCAGGCGGCTCGCGTGCGAAATAATCTCATCGAGCTCACGGCTGGCGTCGCGCAGCTCTTCGCGAATGCGGCCGCGCTCGGCGACTTCCAGCTCCTCGGGGGCCATCAACTCGTCAACGTAGGTGCGGTAGCCGGCGTCAGACGGCACGCGCCCCGCGGACGTGTGCGGCTGCACCAAGTAGCCGCTGGCCTCGAGATCAGCCATTTGATTGCGCACCGTCGCCGAGCTGACGCCCAAGTTGTATTTTTGCGTGAGCGTACCCGAGCCGACCGGCTCGCCGGTAGCTATGTATTCGTAGACGACGGTTGCAAGGATGTACGCCTTGCGCTTGTCCAAGGGGGGCCGCCCCTCACCAGTGGTCATTACCGCCTATCCTAGCACTCCGCCGCCCAGACTGCCAAGTCACTTCCCGCAGCAGGCGTACGCGCACATTCTTGGTAATTCGCCGCATGACCCAAGCCATAGAAGCGCTCTTTGAGGAGAGCCGCAAGTTTCCGCCTTCACCTGAATTCGCCGCGCAGTCCATTGCGCGACCCGGCATCTATGAAGAAGCCGACAAAGATTATCAAGCCTTCTGGGCGTCCTGGGCGCGCAAGCTCGAATGGAGCAAACCGTTCACGAAGGTCCTCGAATGGAACGAGCCGTTCGCAAAGTGGTTCTCCGACGGCGAGCTAAACGTCAGCGTCAACTGTCTCGATCGACACGTGCGCGCCGGGAAGGGCGACAAAGTCGCCTACTACTACGAGGGCGAGCCCGGCGACCGCTGGGAGATCACCTATAAACAACTGCTCGACGACGTCTGCCGCTTTGCCAACGGCCTACGATCGCTAGGCATCAAGCGCGGCGATCGCGTTGCGATCTATATGCCGATGATTCCCGAGCTTCCAGTTGCCATGCTGGCGTGCGCGCGGATCGGCGCCATCCATTCGGTGATCTTCGGCGGCTTCTCGCCGGATTCGATCATCGATCGCGTGCAAGATTCTGAATGCGTCGCGCTGATCACGGCCGACCAAGGCTGGCGTCGCGGGCACAAAGTGCCGCTCAAGGCCAACTGTGATACGGCAATGGAACACACGCCGTCGATCAAGAACTGCATCGTCGCCAAGCGCGTCGGCGATCCCATCACGATGAAAGGCGGCCGCGACCTGTGGTGGAGCGATCTCGTCAAAGATCAGCCGGCGACGTGCGAACCCGAGGCGATGAACGCTGAAGATCTGCTCTATCTGCTCTACACCAGCGGAACGACTGCCAAGCCCAAGGGCATCATGCACACCACCGCCGGCTACCTCACGCACTGCGCGATGACGCACAAGTTGGTCTTCGATCTCAAAGAAGATACTGACGTGTACTGGTGCGCCGCCGACATCGGTTGGGTGACCGGTCATTCGTATATCGTGTACGGTCCGCTAGCCAACGGAGCGACGAGCGTCATCTACGAAGGCACGCCCGATTTCCCCGACAAGGATCGCCTGTGGTCGATCATCGAGCGCTATAAAGTTACGATACTCTACACGGCGCCCACCGCGATCCGCACGTTCATGAAGTGGGGCGTGGAGTATCCGCAAAAACACGATCTTACATCGCTGCGTGTGTTAGGCAGCGTGGGCGAGCCTATCAATCCCGAAGCGTGGATGTGGTATCGCGAAAACATCGGCGGCGGCAAGACCCCCGTCGTGGATACGTGGTGGCAGACCGAGACCGGCGGCATCATGATCTCGCCGCTGCCCGGACTGACCACGCTGATGCCCGGCAGCGCCACGCAGCCGATGCCGGGCATCAAAGCCGACATCGTCAACGATCAAGGCGAGAGCGTACCGTTGGGCGGCGGCGGGTACATCGTACTCACACAGCCGTGGCCGGGCATGCTGCGCGGCATCTGGGGCGACCCGGAACGCTACAAGCAGACATACTGGTCGAAGTTTGCGCACATGTATCTCGCGGGCGACGGATGTCGGCGCGACGTGGACGGCAACTACTGGTTCATGGGACGTATCGACGACGTGATGAACGTCAGCGGCCATCGCATCTCCACGGCTGAAGTGGAGAGCGCGCTGGTGGAGCATCCCAAAGTCGCCGAAGCGGCCGCCTGCGGCAAACTCGACGACATCACGGGCCAGGCGATCTACGCGTTCGTGACACTGCGCGGCCACGAAACGGGCTCGATGGAGCTCGCCGAAGAGCTGCGCAACTTCGCTGCCGACAAACTTGGCAAGTTCGTGAAACCGAAGTACATCACGTTCACGCCGGAGCTGCCGAAAACGCGCAGCGGCAAGATCATGCGGCGCTTGCTGCGCGATATTGCCGAAGGGCGGACGCTCGGCGACACCACCACGTTGGCCGATTCCACCGTGGTGGCCGAACTGCAGACGCGCGCCAAAGAAGAGGGATCGAAAGAAGATTGACCGGCGTTCGCATCAGCAACGCACGTCTACACAAAGCAGGAGGGAGTCTAATTCTCCAGACTGCGGGTTGGGACAAGCTTGCCTAAGAGAATGGCGCGCACCTGGACCTCGGGATAGCCCACGCTGACGTTGAGGCTGTCTTCCCACGCCAGCGTAATGAGATTACGATACTCCATCGCACCGTGTGCGAGCTGCTTGTCTACGAAGGCGACCGCTTGCGGAGAGCCGGTGTCGAATCCGCCCGCCTTCTGGATTTCGTAGAGCGGCACGACCTGCGACGCGGTCTGCGTGAGGTATGCGCCGATTTTGTCGAGCATCTCCCGGTCGGTCAGTAGCGACGTCGGAGCCGCGGCCGCGTACGGAGCGACG
>CAJDWF010000035.1_pt1 | contig 38797 bp, 34 predicted proteins | sample 7391541 | NCBI WGS metagenome assembly CAJDWF01 (sample SAMEA7055727, study PRJEB34461) | soil metagenome | biome: terrestrial ecosystem; feature: Peninsula; material: soil | place: Antarctica | collected 2016
AGAGATTCGACTCGAGTTTCGACGTTTCCGAGTCGGCGTTCGACGCGAGAAAAACCCGTGTTCATTTCGTTGCGCAATTCGTTGCGCAGTCCGCCGATCTCGGTGTGGAGCTCTTGGCGTAAATCGACTACTCCGGTAGCGATGACGTCGAGGAGCCCAAACATTCGTTCTTCGGAAGCTGCGTCCATGACTGCGGCAACCGTAGAAGGTTAGAACGGGATCTCGTCGTCGAGTTCGTCTTCGAACTTTGAGGTGTCGGCGTTGCTGTCGGAGGCGCCGCTACTGCTGCTGCCACTGCCATAGCTGCTTCCGCCGCCATAGTCGCCGCCCTCGTTGCCGCCCGCACCAGCCGGGCGCGAGCCGAGCATCTGCATGTTATCGATCACGACTTCGGTGGCTTTGCGCTTGTTGCCATCCTTGTCGTCGTACGAGCGAATCACCAGTCGGCCTTCGACCAGCGTATTCGAGCCCTTCTTGAGATACGTGTTGCAGGTCTCGCCCAGGCGATCCCACGCCACGATGTCCACGAACGTCGTCTCTTCTTTGTTGCGCGGGTTATTTACGGCCAGCGTAAACTTGGTCACGCCCTTGCCCGACTGCGTGTAGCGGATCTCCGGATCGCGGGTGAGATTACCCACGAGGATCACGCGATTGTACGAACCTGCCATCTCTGCTCTCTCTTTCGCAACGATATGCGTTTGTAGCTGTACTTCGTGGGAAGTTGTCCTTCGACTTCGCACCGTGGCGCTCTGCGCCACTCTTGCTTCGCTCAGGATGACTGGGAGGTTACGCTCCCCACTCCCACGTGCAGCGAGCCAACCCGCACTCCCGGCACGAACCATTTATCGCATGAAATTGTGCCATGCGTATGGCATGGGCGTTACGGGAGTATGACGGCTAGGCCTGGGGCTCGTCGAACGTCCCAGCGACCGGGAGTGGCGGGGGCGTGTTGGCCAGTAGGACGGCGTTGGCGATGAGTGCCTTTTTATCGAGCTGGACCAGCAGCGAGCGCAGAACGTCTTCCTGCAGCTTCATCTGGCGCTCCAATTCTTTGGCGGCGGCGGCGTCGCTCTGGAAGATCATGACTACGTACGAGCCTTCGCGCAAGTCGGCGATCTCGTAGGCTAGGCGCTTTTTGCCGAGCTTTTCGATCGAGCCGATCGTGCCGCCGTTATTGGTAACGACGGCGCTAAATGCGGCCGAGCGGGTTTCAACTTCGGCTTCGTCGAGCGACGGCTTAAGAATGTAGGTGATCTCGTAATCGGTCATAATGCCCTCTATGGACGCCTGCGCTCGGCAGGCGGCTCACCAAAAACGCGGCGAGCAGCGGGTGCGCGCCCCGAAAATAGGGCGCGAAAACTCACAGACTGTACCACAGCCTCTCAGGTTTAGTCCAGCGCCTAAAGGTAGTATCCCCTAGAGCCCGCTCGCCGTCTCAAGGAAGAAACCCGCAAGAACGATGCCGATTGCCCACTTCGCCGTAAACCGGCGCGTCACGGTCACCATGATCGCCTTGGCCATCGTGGTTTTGGGCATTTTCGCCATCCCTCGCCTGCCGATTGCTCTTCTGCCGAGTTTCTCGCCGCCGGTCGTCACCGTTTCCGTTACCTATCCCAACGTCGGCCCGCAACAGATGGAGACGTTGATCACCCGGCCCGTCGAGAATGCGGTCAGCCGCGTGGCCGGCATCCAGCAAATCAACTCCACCAGCTCCGAAGGCCAGACGCAGGTTACGGCTCAGTTCTACTACGGCACCGACATCAACACGGCCGCGGTCGACGTACAGCAACAGGTGGACAGCATCCGCAGTCAGCTGCCGAACGACCCGAATCTCCAGCAGCCGCAAATCAGAAAGTTCGACTCAAACTCGCTGCCGGTCGTGCGCATGTACGTCACCGATTCACAGATGACGCTGCGCGACCTCGGCGACTTGTTTACCAACACGCTCTCCGACGAGTTCTCCGCGGTTGACGGCGTCGCCGCGGTAACCGTGAACAACGACCAGGTCCGTTCCATCATGGTCGAACCCAACGCCAATCTTCTGGCAGCAAACGGCATTACGCTAGCGGAGATCTCGTCGCGCATCGCGGCCGAAAACATCAATCTTCCTGCCGGCGTCGTGCAGGTGGGCTCGAACGAATATCAGGTGCGCAGCAGCGCGTTGCTGCAATCGGCGCAGCAGGTCGGCGACATCGTTATAACGACGAAGAACGGTTCGGCCATCAAGCTGAGCGACGTCGCGAAGGTTACCGACTCGATCAGCGAACAGCGCACGTGGCAACGGCTTAACGGAACGCCCGCCGTCGGCGTCACCATCAACGCGCAGCCCAATGCCAACATCGTCGCAACGGCCAACGGCATTTACGGCAAGATCGCCGCGCTTAAAACGCGCTATCCCGGCATGAAATTTGGAGTCGTGCTCGATCAGCGCGGCTTCATCCTCGAAGCCGTCAGCGCGCTCGAACACACGGCATTGTACGGCGCCATTCTGGCGATCATCATCATCCTGTTGTTCCTGCACTCTTGGCGCTCCACGTTTATCGTGGCGCTCTCGCTGCCGATCTCCGTACTAGGCACGCTCTTCGTCGCGTACGTGTGCGGTTATTCACTCAACATCATGACGTTGGGAGGTCTGGCACTGGCCGTCGGTCTCATTGTGGACGACGCCATCGTGGTCATCGAAAACATCTACCGGCACATGGCGATGGGGAAAACGGCGACCGATGCGGCGCAAAGCGCGACGGCCGAAATCTTCAGCGCCGTCCTGGCATCGTCGAGCACGGTGCTGACCGTCTTCATTCCGCTCGTGCTCATACCAGGTCTGCAGGGCCTCATCTTCACACCCTTCGCGGTCATGGTCATGGCGGCGGTCGCGTTCTCATTCGTCGTGGCGGTGACCACGGTGCCTATGCTGGTGACCGTCATCATCGGCAATCGGCCGAGCGCATACGTGAATCACGGCGAGGGCGCCGCATCCAACGGTCACCCGCGCGTCAGCCCCTACGGGCGATTCGTCGCCGCGTTCGATCGCGGCTATGATCGGTTCTCCGGCGCGTATAGGCGACTGCTCGGAAATGCCGTGGATCGTCCGGGTATCGTTGCGGTCATCGCGGGCACGGTGCTGGTAGTTACGCTGATCGTCCTCAAACTCGGATTCATGCAGACCGAGATCTTCCCCGCATCCAACTCCAAGTTCATTCGCTTCGGCCTACGCATGCCTACCGGCACTGCGGTGAGCGTGATGAACAACGTAGCGAAGGATGTCGAGAAACGCATGGCGGCGGACCCGCGCGTCGAGGCGGTCGGTGATCAAGTTGGAAGCGGCGGCGGCCCGGGAAGCACCTCGAACACCACCAACCTCGCCAACATGTCCATCGAGCTCAAGAGCGATAGCACCGCCGACGCCTTCGTCAGCCAGTGGAATGCCGCGCTGACCGGTTCGCGAACGGGCATCAGCGGACACGGCGGCGGCGCACCCTCGAAGGCAAAAGCCGCAGCGCTGCACGAGCGTTTCGGCGATCCGGTTCCCGGGTTGCGCACGTACGGTCGCACCGTGGATATCGTCCAGGAAATTCTGGCTCGCGGACAGGATGCGTTGCAAATTCAGATCTACGGCGACGACATCAACAAGCTTTACAACCTCGCGGAATACAACGTCGTTCCCAAGCTCCAGCAGATCCCCGGACTGCAGCCGCCGCGAACGGGGATCACGAATGCGCAACCCGAGCTCGACATCTCGGTCGATCGCGCGCAGGCAGCGCAACTCGGCCTCGACACGTCCGCCATCGCGCAGGTGATCGACACCGCGACCAGCGGCACGATCGCGTCGTACATGCAGCTTAACGGCACGCAATATCCCATTACCGTGCAACTGCCACCCGACCAGGAGAATCTCGATGTCCCCGTCTCAACGACGCCGACGGGTCTCGTGGTCAACAACACGGCGACGAACGCATCTGATCTCACGCTGCCGGTGGTGCCGCTCTCCGAGGTCGCGAACATTTCGTTCGGCGCCGGGCCCTCGGAGATCACACGTCAGGACAAGCAGCGCGAAATCGACGTAGACGCCGGTTTGAACATTCCGCTCGGCGAAGCCGTAGCCGCTTCTACCAAGGTTATGAACTCGATCGAGCTACCTGCAGGCTATCATTGGGAGTTCGGACAAGCCGTTACCCAACAGGGTCAAACGTTCGGCAGCCTCGGCGTTATCGTGCTGCTCGCGATCATCCTCATCTACATGCTGCTGGCCTCGCAGTTCGAGTCGTTCCTCCACCCACTGGTCATCATGATGGCGGTTCCACTGGCACTTGCTGGCATCGTGTTCTCACTGATCTTCACGGGCCGCGCATTCGGGCTCACTGCGTTCATCGGGGTGCTGATGCTCGTGGGCATCGTGGTAAAGAACGCTATCCTGGTTGTCGAGTTCACCAATCAGTGCCGCGAACGCGGCATGACACCGCGCGAAGCGGTGATACATGCCGCTCAACAGCGGCTTCGTCCGATCGTCATGACCACATTGGCGACCATCGGCGGCATGCTGCCCATCGCGCTCGGCATTGAGGCCGGTAGCGAAACGCAGGCGCCGCTAGGCACTGTCGTCATTGGCGGACTCCTCGTTTCGACGACACTTACGCTGATTGTCGTGCCCACATTGTACCTCTGGGCGTCGAAACATTTGGAACCGCATATGGGCGGTTTCAAAGGGAACAAAGAGCTACCGGCACCCAGTGGCGATCCGGAAATGACTCCACTACAAGTCTAATCTCACCCGACGTCTAACGACAGCGGCATGAAGAAGTTCTTCGCCCTCGTCGCGGCGGCGGCGTTGCTCGCATACGCTCCGGCCTCAGCCAGACAAGCCGACTGGCGCGCGCGTCCGCCGGCGCGTGGCGCGCACGCGATGATCGCCACGGAGCAACATTACGCAACGCAGGTTGGACTCAAGGTGCTGCGCCGTGGCGGCAATGCGGTCGACGCGGCCGTTGCCGTCGCATATGCACTCGCGGTCGTAGATCCGTGCTGCGGCAACATCGGGGGCGGCGGTTTCATGCTCGTGCGCATGCACGATGGACGCAAACGCTTCATCGACTTCCGCGAAAAAGCGCCTCTGCGCGCCACGGTGGACATGTATCTCGACAAGAACGGCAACGTGGTGCCGCATCGCTCGCGCAAAGGCTATTTGGCAATCGGCGTTCCCGGCACGGTCATGGGGCTGGAGCGCGCGCGCACCGAGCTTGGCGCGATGTCGCGCCAAGCGCTCATCGCGCCTGCCATCGCGCTCGCTCAGAACGGCTTTCGCGTGCAGCCCGGCGACCTCACGGTCTTCGATGGCGCTCCGGGCGAAGGCTATACGGCGCTCATGCAATCCGACGCCAACGTGCGCGCGATATTTATACCGGGCGGCAAGCCGTTGTACGCCGGAGCGGTTTTGCGGCAGACACAACTTGCGCACACGCTGCGGCAGATTTCAAACGGCGGTGCGCAGGCATTTTACCGCGGGCTGATTGCGCGCGCTATCGTCGCGGCCAGTGATCGCAACGGCGGCATCCTTTCGCTTAAAGACTTCGCCTCGTACACGGTCGACGAGTATGCGCCGGTGCAGTGCTCGTACCACGGCTACAACGTCATTTCGGCGCCGCCGCCGAGTTCCGGCGGCGTGACGCTGTGCGAGATCCTCAACATCCTCGCGCCGTATCCGCTCGCGGCCTGGGGCTGGGACTCGCCGCGCGCCGCTCATTATACGATCGAGGCCGAACGCCGCGCCTTTGCGGATCGCGACGCAGATCTCGGCGACCCCACGTTCGTGCACGACCCCATCACGACGCTGCTGTCGCCGGCGTATGCAGCCAAACTGCGCTCCTCCATCGCTCCCGACGCGGCAACACCCTCGGTGCGCATACACCCGGGCCTTCCCAACGAAAACGATGACACCACGCACTTCTCCATCGTCGACGCACAGGGCAACGCCGTCGCGATGACGTTTACAATCAACGATTGGTTTGGGGCCGGCGTCATCGCTGGGAACACCGGCTTCTTTCTCAACGACGAGATGGACGATTTCACCAGCAAGCCGGGTGTGCCGAATATGTTCGGTTTACGTCAGGGAAAACGCAATGCCATCGCGCCGGGCAAACGCCCACTTTCGTCCATGACGCCGACCATCGTCACGAAAAATGGCAAACTCTTCATGGTTACCGGCAGCCCCGGGGGCGCGCGCATCATCACCATCGTGCTTTCGACTATTCTCAACGTGGGCGACTACGGCATGAACGTGCAGCAGGCAGTCGATGCGCCGCGCTTTCACATGCAGCAGTTTCCCGACGTCGTTGAATACGAACCGGGAGCCTTCACGCCGGCAACGATGGGCGCGCTCGGCGGAATGGGCTATCGTTTCAAGGAACTGCCCTCGTGGGGATCCGCGCAAGCGATCGTCGTCGATCAAAAGACGGGCGTCCGCTACGGCGGCACCGATCGAAGGCATGCTGCCGGTTTAGCGGCGGGGTATTAACGCAATGACCTCGGCATTTTTCCGCGCCGGCTGCGCGTTGCTGTTCGTCGCCGCAACACTAGGCGCCGCGCCACAGCATCCCAGGGTCGCAGTGGCCAAACACTCCATGGTCGCCACGGCGCAACATTACGCTACCGACGTCGGCGTGCGCGTACTCAAAGCCGGCGGCAACGCGGTGGACGCGGCCGTCGCCATCGGCTATGCACTCGCGGTTGTCGATCCATGCTGCGGCAACCTGGGCGGTGGCGGCTTCATGGTCGTTCATCTCGCGCATCCCAAGCGCGGCGCGCCGAAGAATGTGTATGTGGACTTTCAAGTTCGCGCGCCGCTGCTGCCTACGACGATCGGGCGATTCGGCTATCACATCGCCGCCATTCCCGGCAGCGTATCGGGTTTGGAGTACGCGCGCACACACTACGGCACAAAATCGCTCGCGTACCTGATCGCACCGTCGATCCCACTCGCCAAGAACGGCTTCGTATTACAGCCCGGTGACGTGGCGCTCATTCGTTACGAACGCAGACGTTTGGCAAAAGATCCCGATGCCGCACGCATCTTTTTGTGGCACGGCAAGGTGCCCGCAGTCGGTTCTCGTCTCGTCCAAAGCGATCTAGCGAAAACGCTGCAGACGCTTTCGCAGCGCGGCGTCTCCGCCATGTACGGCGGCTCCATCGGCAACGCCATCGTCAAAGCGGCCAACGCGCATGGCGTTCCATTTTCGCATCGCGATTTCGTCTCGTATCGCACCACGGCTTCCGCGCCGTTGAAGTGTAGCTATCGCGGCCTCACGGTGCTCACGGCGGGCGCTCCTTCTGCAGGCGGCGCGGCGATCTGCATGACATTAGGCATTCTCGACGGCTATAATATGAAGGCGCTGGGGTTCCGCGCGGCCCCGGCGCTGCACTACGAACTCGAAGCCGAGCGTCGCGCGTACGTCGATGCGTTTACGCTCATTGGCGACCCGTCGTTCGTGCGGGTTCCGCTCGCGCAGATGGTTTCACCCACGAACGTGGCTGCCATGCGTGCGCGCATCGGGCCCACGGCGGCCCCGGCAAAAGACCTCGATCCCGACACTGCGGCGCGTCCGGGCGAAACGCATACTACCAGCTACTCCGTCGTTGACGCGGCGGGCAACGCCGTTGCCGTCACCTATACGCTCGGCGATTACTTCGGATCGAAAGTCGTGCCGCCGGGAACCGGCATTTTGCTGGCTACGACGCTCAATAACTTTCACAAGGGCAACGGTTACCCAGATTCCATCGCTCCCGGAAAACGTCCGCTCTCCTCGATGTCTCCCACGATCGTCCTACGCAACGGCAAGCCATATCTGGTCGTCGGCAGTGCCGGCGGTGTGCGCATCATTACCGAAAATCTCGCGATGATTCGCAACGTAATGGATTACGGCATGAACATTCAGGACGCTATCAGCGAGCCGCGCGTGCACGTCTCACCCGAAACGGCAAAAGTGACGTACGAAGCCGGTGCGATTTCGCCGCCGGTCGTGAGCGCGCTCGAAGCGATGGGCTACAAACTCACGTTGCTGCACCACGCGCCGCAAGATTCCGACGGCGTGGAAGTGGATCCGATTACCGGGCTGCTGCTCGGCGGCTACGACGCGCGCGAGGGCGCGGGCTCGGCAGCCGGATATTAACTGCCGGCGCCGGCCGTGCGTTCGCGTTTGGTCACGCGGTAGACGCGGCGTACTTCTTTGACATTCTCGAGTTTGCCCATAAGCTTGCTGAGGTGATCTAAGTCGCGGATCTGCACCGTCAGCGTTGCGACGGCGCTGTGGTCGCGCTTCACGCGCGAGTTCACCGAGTTGACTTGCGTCTTCAGCTCAGCGAAAACTGCCAGCACGTCTTGTAAGAATCCGGCGCGATCCGCCGCTTCGATCTCCACATCCACCGCGTGCGTGGTGTCGCTTTCGGCATCCCACGACGCCTGCAGGATGCGCTCGGGCGTCGCGCTCATAAAACCGACGTTGGGACAATCCACGCGATGCACGCCCACGCCACGACCGATCGTCACGTAGCCGATGATCGGATCGCCCGGCACCGGGCTACAGCATTTCGAGAGACGCACCAAGACGTCGTCCACACCTGCGATGCGGATGCCGCTATCCTTGCGCGCGCTGCGTTTGACCGGCGTACGCACCGCGCGCGTGATGTCCACCACATTCGATGCTTTCGCTTCGTCGCGAATGCGATTGACGATCGACTGCGCCGACGCGTCGCCGAACCCGATGGCCGCGAATAAATCCGTCGGCGATGCAAAGTTCAAACGATTCGCGATGCGTTCGAGGATTTCACCGCGAGCGAGATCGGTGCGCAGCTGCGCGCGCGCGAGCTCTTGCTCCACGGCTTCCTGACCCGCCAGCACGTTCTCCTCGCGACGTTCCTTGCGAAACCACTGCTTGATCTTGTGTTTGGCGCTGGACATTTTGACGATCGAGAGCCAGTCCAGCGACGGATGACCGGACGTTTTGTTGACCAAGATCTCGCAGATGTCGCCGTTGGCGAGCGCCGTATCCAGCGGCACGATGCGACCGTTGACTTTGGCGCCAATGCAGTGATTGCCCACGTCGGTGTGCACCGCGTAGGCAAAATCCAGCGGCGTGCCGCCGGCCGGCATGTTGTATACGTCGCCGCGCGGCGAAAAAATGAAGACCTGCGAATCGAATAGGTCGAGCTTGAGATTCTCCATGAACACACGCGAGTCGCGCATGTCCTTTTGCCATTCGAGCAGCGCGCGCAACCAAGAAAGTTTGTTCTCGAACTGATCCGCCTTGCCGCCCTCTTTATAGCGCCAATGCGCCGCGATGCCGTACTCGCTGGTGCGGTGCATCTCCCACGTGCGAATCTGAATCTCCAGCGGCTCGCCATGCGGTCCCACGACCGTTGTGTGCAACGATTGATACATGTTCGGCTTGGGCATCGCGATGTAATCTTTAAAACGCCCCGGCAGCGGCGTCCACAGCGCGTGCACCGCGCCCAGCGCCGCATAGCAGTCCTTCACCGAGTCTACGATGACCCGGATCGCCGTCAGGTCGTAGATCGTCGAGAAGTCGCGTCCCTTGCGCAACTTCGCATAGATCGAATAGAAGTGTTTGGGGCGGCCTTGAATTTCCGCGTTGACGCCGAGGGCGGCAAACTCTTCCCGTAGCGATTCCACCACCGTCGCTACGTCGGCTTCACGCTGACGGCGCGTCTTGGCAACGCGGTCGACGATGTCGCGATACGCTTCGGGATCGAGATAGCGCAAGCAGAGATCTTCCATGTCCCACTTGATCTTCCAGATGCCGAGGCGATGTGCGATGGGCGCGTAGATGTCCAGCGTTTCGCGCGCAATCGACTGCTGCTTGGCGCGCGGCAGGGGCGAAAGCGTGCGCATATTGTGCAGGCGATCAGCAAGCTTGATAATGATCACCCGGATATCCTTAGCCATCGCCATAAACATCTTGCGCAGGTTTTCAACTTGCGCATCTTCCTTGGACTGATAGGGGATGCGCGTGAGCTTGGTGACGCCATCCACCAAGCGGGCGATCTCGTCGCCGAATTGGGCCGCAACTTCCTCACTGGTGACCAGCGTGTCTTCGACCACGTCGTGCAGCAACGCCGCCGCCACGGTCTGCCGATCCATCTCCAGATCCGCCAGAATGGCCGCAACCGCCAGCGGGTGCTCGATGTACTCGTCGCCCGAGGCGCGCATCTGCCCGTCATGGGCTCGATGCGCCACCTCGTACACGCGGGTAAGCCACGACCCGTCGAGGGACGGGTCGTACGCCTGCACGCGAGTGACGAGTTCGGCGATGTCCATAGGAATTACAACCTATAATGCCACGCCGAAGGTTCCCATGTCATCCCGGAAGGCGGCAAGGGCCCGTTTTAGGGAGGGGAGTTCCGAAAGACTATGCCGCCTATTTTGCCGTCGTGGTCGATGGCGAACTGCATGTAGATGGAGCCGCGCTGACAGATCATGAGGTAGAGATAGTTCGCGCTGTCGGCGGGAGCCGTGTCGGTTTGCACGGGGCCGACGTATTTGGCCGTCAACAACGGACCGAGGCTTCCCAGCTGCTGCGAGGTCTCTTTGATTACCGTGTCGGTCATCTGCCCCTGGACGTGCGGCGTGTAGAGATTACGCTTAATGATGCCCGCCTGCCACGCAACGAACTGTTGGAACGCGATCTTCGTGACCGCGTGGTCCTCAGGCGGAAGGGCGATGGGCGAATCTTGCGGCGCGGGCGACGCGGCGACCGATGCCGCAACGGGCGTTCGCGCGGCGGCACCAAGCGGAAGCAGCGACAGGGCGAACGCTAGAGCGAAGAAACGTTTCATGATTGTCCCGACCTTAGTACGTGATGAACGATTCGACCTCGATGCCCTTGAGCGCGTCGCGCCCTTTGAGAGCTTCGAGTTCGATGAGGAATGCAAATGATTCGATCTTCGCGCCCAAGCGTTCTAGCAATCGTCGCGTCGCCGCGGCGGTGCCGCCGGTGGCGAGCAGATCGTCGACCACAACGACGCGATCACCATTGCCCAAGGCATCCGCGTGAATTTCCAGCGAGTTGGTGCCGTACTCCAACGCGTATGACTCGGCCAGCTTACTGTACGGCAGCTTGCCGGGCTTGCGCACCGGAACGAAGCCGGCGCCGATCGCGTAGGCCAGCGGCGCGCCCAACATGTAGCCGCGGGCTTCGATGCCGACCACGTAGTCGATGTCGCGGTTCTTATATCGCTCGACAAACAACGCAATCGCCTCGTGAAACCCTTGCTTATCTTTGAGTAACGGGGTAATGTCACGGAAAAGGATCCCGGGAATCGGGAAGTCCGGGATGGCTCGTATGAGGTCCTCGATATTCACGGAAACCGGGATTCCGTGGAACCGCTCGGCGAGCCTCTTCCGTTGCCCTGGATACGGGGGAAAGGATATAACATGAAGCAGAGAGCCCTTGCGGCGGCCCTGGTCACCGTGCTTGCCCTAGGCGGCTCAGCGAGTGCCGTGGCGCCCGCCATGGCCGACGGCGCGGCCAGCGTTCGAAGTATTATTCTGCTCGGTGCCGCCGCGGGCGTGGTGATCACCAACTACAATCACAAAGTTCGCGCGAAACGCGAAGAGCAGAAAGAAGTCACCCGCAGACAGACGGCATATCGTCAATGGTTTTACCAAAAATACAACTATTATCCGACGTACGATCAGTTCAAACAATGGTATTACCAAACGTACGGCGTTAACCCCGAATAGCTGGGCGATAAGAACGCTCGGTTTTATTTTCGGCAAAGGCGACAAACGGCGAATGATAGTATCATTCGCCGTCGCCATTGCATTCGTAGAAGTCGTCTGCGCGCTACTGCCTCCCTACGCGCCGCATACCAGCGAAACCGTCGCCGCGCGCGTGACGATCTTGCACGAGGCGCGCCGCGCGGTTCCAACGCCGACGCCCGTACCCATACGCACGCCGGTTCCCGTAAAGCGTATCGCGCCGACGCAACGTCAAGCTAGGGTCATCGCGCCCGGCGCGTCGCATCGTTCGCCAAAACTCACGCCGCATCACGCCGCACCGGTAACGCACGCGCGCAGCAGTCGTCCGGTTTGGGACGTCGCCGGCGGGCAGGCCGGCAACGGCCCCGGCACCGGCGTCAGCGGCGCCGGTCAGGGCGGCGACCAAGCCGCGCAGCAGCCCTGCGGCGCCGTCGACTTCGACAGCGCGCCCGTGTTCGCTCAGGACCCGCAGACCGGGCTCTATGTTTACAACAACATTAAAATGAGCGTGCACTTTCCCGACGGCACGACGCAGACGATTCGCTTGGACTGGCCGTGGCATTACAAGAATCCGCAAATGGACCCATTCAAGCAGGCCGACGCGCCGCTGTGGCTGCAGTTTCCGCCCAAAGCGATGCGGGCACAGGAGCCGCCCCTAGTGCAATACGTGATGGTCCACACCACGCCCGAAGGCTCAACGGAGCTGGGCGACTGCCCGGGCGGCCCCATTCCGATGGTTTCGCCGTAGAGACGTTGACCAAACGCATACGTTTGCAGGCGCGGCGGCGTTATCTTAAATGACATGAAACCACTTACGCGCGCACTATCCGTCGCGATCGCGCTCGTGCTGCTGGCCGCCTGCTCGCATGCGAAACCCGCCTCCCCGCTGGCGCTCGAAGACGGTTCCGGAACGCAATGGACGCTGACGGCGCAGCACGGAAAGACCGTGCTGCTCTATTTCGGCTACACGCACTGCATTGACGTCTGTCCGCTAACCCTTGGCTCGATGGCCAAAGCCATTAACGAATCCGGCAACGCCGGAAAAAATGCGGAGATCGCATTCGTTACCGTCGATCCCGCTCGCGACACGCCCGCCGTGCTCGCCGACTATGTCAAACGGTACGACGCGCCGATGGTCGGTCTCACGGGCACGCCCGCACAGCTCAAGCAGGCGTACGCGGGGTATCACGTGTGGGCCGAGAAGATGCCTGCGAAGCACACTATGAACTACGAAATGTCGCACACCTCCGGCGTGTGGGTCATCGCACCCAACGGATCTATCAGCAAGACGCTGTCGTGGACCGATCCTACCAAAGCGTTCGTCGCCGCCATTAAGGCCGCCGGTTGAAACCGCTCCTGCTGGCCGCGTTGCTCACGCTGCCGGTAGTTGCGCCCGCGCTGGTGCCCGCACACGGCACCTTGCTGAGCGTGAAAGGCAATACCGCAGTCATCGCAACCGATGCGGTGCCGGGTGAGTTTGGCGCAAGCACGCGCGCATATGAGTTGCCGAAATCGTTCTCCGCGACGGTCCCGCTTGGCACCGGACTCGACGGCATCGTCGATCGCTCGCATGCGCCGTGGCAGTGGACGCACCCCATCATCAACGGACGCTTCGTGCCGGGCATGCCCGATCGAGCGCTCGCGACGCCGGTGGACATCGGCACGCGGCTCTTCACCGATCCCATCGTCAATCAAGACGGCAAATTGCTCTCGCTGCGCTCGTTCGAAGGGAAGGTGACGCTGGTAAGCTTCATTTTCACGCGCTGCCCCGACGAGTCGCTATGCCCCGCCATCAGCGGCAAGTTCGCGTACTTGCAAGATCACCTCGATCCCAAACGCTTTCACTTGGTCGAGGTAACGCTCGATCCACAGTACGATTCTCCGGCTGTCCTGACTCGATACGGAAAGTTGTACGGCGCGAAAACCTCGATGTGGACGCTCGCCACTGCCGAACCATACACGATTCAGCGTTTCTTGGATTCATACGGCATCAACTCGCTGCGCGTCAGCTCGGTAAACTTCATCCACAACGACAAGCTCTTCATCTACGACCTGCATGGCAAAGTGACCGAAGTAATCGAAACGGCCGGCTGGTCGCCGGTTGACGTTGCGGCCGAAGCGCAGCACATCGCCGGCATGGATGGAAATATTTTCGGACGCATGCGTCTTTCGCTGATCGCCTCGGTGGTTGCTTTATGCGGTGGCAGTCAGTATGTAGGCGTCGTGCTCATAGACATCTTCATCTTGCTGGCCAGCATGGCCGGCGTTGGAGTCGCCCTCTTTTTCATCGCCCGCCACCTCTGGAAGAGTGCATAGTCTTCGACGCATCGCGGCGGCGGCGCTCGCGATGCTGTTCGTGCCCGTATGTGCGGGTGCGGCAGAGTTGTACCCAAAAAATAACGCGCTTAGTTTCATTCGCGTCAGCGAAGTCGGATATCTCCCGAACGATGCGAAGGTTGCGGTATTGTGCGCGTTGCAGCCGCGCACGTTTCACACGTTTTCGCTCGAACGCAGCGACGGCACCGTCGTTTTCGGCCCGGTGGCCGCACAGCCGCGCGGTCCCTACGGCCCCTGCGTCTCGACGTTTCGCTTGGACTTCTCGCGCTACGGCGCGTTGGGCACGTACCGCATCGTTGCCGACGGTGTAACTTCGCCTCCCGTCCGCATAGCCGAAAACGTCTACGCGGGCATTGCGGACCGACTGCTGACGTTCATGCGCTACGAACGCTCCGGCTACAATCCGCTCGCAAAAGCGTTCGTGCATCAGCACGACGGCATCGTGGTAGGCGCGTCCGGCGCGCTCGCGTTACTGAACGGCAGACACTTCGACGTCAGCGGCGGCTGGGCCGACGCCGCCGACGAACTGCAATACGTGGATACGTCGGCAACCGCAACGTTTGCCATGCTGATGGCGTACCGTGATTTTCCCGGCGCATTCGGCGATCGCTACAACGCGCGCGGCCTGCCCGGCAAAAACGGCGTCCCCGACGTGCTCGACGAAGCGCGCCACGGTCTGGATTGGCTACTCGCGATGTATCCGCGTCCCGACGTGATGTTCAACCAGTTGGGTGACGATCGCGATCATCGCACCATGCACGCGTTTGCGGACGACGACTCCGATTACGGTTGGGGCAAGGGCGGCGCACGTCCGATCTATCCGTGCACCGGCGCGCCGCAAGGGCTCTTCAAATACAAGAATCATTCCACCGGTATCGCTTCCACCGCCGGCAAGTTCGCATCGGCGTTCGCACTGGGCGCTCAAATTTATCGCGCGCGAGATGAGCGCTATGCCGTGCGTCTCGAAAGCAAAGCGATGCAAGCGTATCATTTCGGCCGGCTGCATCCCGGCGTGTGCCAGACCGCGCCCGCAACCGCGCCGTATTATTATCAAGAAGCCGACTACGTGGATGACATGGAACTCGCCGCGGCGCAGCTCTATGCGCTCACGCGTGATCCCGTCTATCTGCGCGAGGGGTTGGCGTACGCCAAACTGCAGCCGGTCAAGCCGTGGATGGGCGAAGATACCGCCGAACACTACCAATGGTATCCGTTCTACAACGCGGGTCATTACGAACTCTGGCGCGTCGGCAACGCCGCCGTCAAGGCGCGCATGGCCGCGTACTATCGTGAGGGGTTGCAGCGCGTCGCGGATCGCGCCGACAACGCGTTTCTCATCGGTTTTCCGTTCGTGTGGGTTTCGAACGATTACGCGATCGCGTTTGCCACGCAGGCGTATCTCTATCGCCGCATGACCGGTGACACGCGCTACGCGCCATACGAAAACGCAGCGCGCGATTGGCTCTTCGGCGAGAACTTGTGGGGAACGTCGTTCGTCATCGGCGTCCCCGCAAACGGGCCGTATCCGCTGCATCCACAGTCGATTGAAAGCCGCAAACTCGGCACGCTCATGGTGGGCGGAGTGGTGGACGGCCCCGTCTACCGCACGGTCTACGAATCGCTCAAAGGCATCAAACTCGAACATCCCGACAAATACGCCGCGTTCAATACGAGCTTCGCGGTGTATCATGACGACTTCTGGGACTACTCCACCAACGAACCCGTGATGTCCACCACCGCCAACCTGATCTATCTCACCGCGACCCTGCACTAGCCGCCGCTTTGCCAGGATGCCTGCCGAGCGCACCGAAGCGCATTTTATGCTTACGCGCCGCGGTTTCGTTGCTATGACCACCTCGCTTGCGGTTCTGAGCGAGATCGCTCCCGCCGCAGCAGCGCAGCCCCGTGCAACGCCGGAAACGCTTGCGTCCCGACGTGCAACTCATCCGCTCGATCCGCTCACCGCCGAAGAGTACGCCGTCATTAAAACGCTCGTCGGCGCGCGCCCCGAGTTAGGGCCGAAGACTATCTACGCGTGGGTGCAACTGCGCGAGCCGTCAAAACACGTCGTGCTTGCGTTCGTTCCCGGCACCCTGCTCCAGCGCGAAGCGATGGTGGTGGCGCTCTCGCCGGAGCATCGCACCGCGTACGAGATGATCGTAAATGTGACCGAGCGTTCGATCCGGTCGTTCGCAGACTTAGGAAACCTGCAGCCGTTTCTTACCGCTTACGAGTTCGATCTCATCAGCGACATCGTCGATGCATCGCCGGCGGTACGCGATGCGCTCGCAAAGCGCGGCTATCATTTCAGCGGAAAGGTCAGTGACGGCATCTACATCGACGCGTATGCGCCCGGTCACGATCCGATCACTCGACGCGGCGGAAAAACCATCCGCAGCGCGCTGGTCCTCTTCGCCGACCAGCAGGGCGGCATCAACAACTACGGCCCCTATCTCGAAGGCTTGGTCGCGTTCGTCGATCTCTACGGTCGCAGCGTCTTGGAGGTGCGCGACGCGGGCGGGCCGTCACCGACGGTCAAGGTTCCGCAAGACATCTTCAACCCCGCCGTGCTCGGACCGCACCTGCCTGAAGCCGATTTGCGCATCGCACCCGCCAGTTCGATCTGTTATCGCGCGTCGATCTCGGAGATGCTGGTGCCGTACTGCGACCCGTCGCCAAACTGGTCGTGGCGTCAGTTCTTCGACAGCGGCGAGTACGGCCTCGGCGCACTCTCGATCCCGGCTCGCCCGGGCAAAGAGCTTCCCGATAATGCTCTCGCGCTCAATGTCGTCGTTGCCGGCCCCACGCTCGACGCCGAAACACTTTCGGATCGCGTCTATTTCTTCGAACGCGATGCCGGCGCTCTACTCGTGCACGAACAAGGGGACGGCCGACGCATCTACGCGCGCGCGAAAGAGCTTGCCGTCGGGTTCGTGGCGACGGTCGGCAATTACGATTACATGTTTACGTTCGTGTTTCGCCGCGACGGATCGTTCGGGTTCGAGGCGACGCTGCAAGGCCTCATTCTCAACAAGACCGTGCGCGCGGTCACGCAAGCCGATGCGACCGACCGGTTCGGCACGCTCGTGTCGCCGAAAGTGATGGGCATCACGCACCAGCATTGGATCAATCTACGGCTCGACTTCGACATCGATGGTACGTCCAACGCGGTTGCAGAGCGCAACGTCGTCTCGATTCCGCAGGACCCAACATCCAATCCCGCCGGCGACGCGCTGCTGGCAACGACCACCGTCTTTACGAAGGCGCGCGACGCGGCACGCACGATCGGCGATCGCCGCTCGTGGATCGTGTTCAATCCGTCCAAACGTTCGCCGCTCGGCCATGCGTCCGGCTTCGAAATTCAGCCGCGCGACAACACCGTCTCGGCGATCCCGCCGTCTCGCTACGGCGAGCCATCGTCGTTCGTACAGCGCCATTTCTGGGCGACAAGCTACAACGCCGAACAGCTCTACGCCGCGGGAAAATATCCCAATCAGTACCCGGACGACTACCGCGACGATTTGGTGCACTACGCTGGCGAGCAAAGCGTGTACGACGAGGACGTCGTCGTATGGTACAGCATGGGTTTCACGCACGTGACGCGCCCCGAAGATTTTCCCATCATGCCGGCCGAAACGCTGGCGGTTGATTTCAAACCGCACGCGTTCTTCGAAAAGTCACCCGCGCTCCCATATGCACGCCTCGACCAGGTGCCGCTGCCGTAAGGCGCGTTCACGACGCCTTTGGCGCGTTTCACCCACTTGTCGTAGGTGAAATCCACCGGATCGTCTTTCCATCTGGCCAGACAAGATTAATTTTCTTCGGATGCTGCGATTCCCGCAATGAAAGCGGCGCCATAACGCTCGAGTTTGGTGTCACCAACGCCGCTGATGCCGCGGAAGGCCGCGAGCGTCGACGGCCTTTGCGCAGCGAACGCGCGCAGGACGGCGTCGGAAAAGACCACGTAGGGCGGAACTCCCTGCTCGTCGGCGATCCGCTTGCGCAAGGCGCGCAGCCGCTCGAAAAGCGCCTGGTCTTCGGGCAGAGCCTCGCCCGCTGCTTTGGCGCCGCGTTTCTCGCCCTTCTTCTTTAAGGAAACGAAGCGCGGTTTCGCAAATGAAATCGCGGGGCGATCGCGCATCGCGCGCATGCCTGCGGACGTGAGCAGCAGTGTTTTGTGTTCGGGCTCCTGCTCGACATATTCCAGACGCAGCAGTTCGGCAAGCAGCGACATCCATTCGTCGCGCCCGTACTCCGTGCCGATGCCGTACGTCGAGAGCGTGTCGTGTCCCCGCAGCCGGACCTTCTCGTTCTTCGCGCCTATCAGCACATCGATTACGTGCTGCGCACCGGTCGAGAAGCCGCTGTGCTCGCGAATGCGGTATACGCACGATAGAAACTTTGCCGCCGCCACAGTGCCGTCGAGACGCTCGACCGGGTCCATGCAGTTGTCGCAGTTTCCGCAGTTCTCGGCCACGTCGGGTTCGCCGAAATAGCGCAACAGCAGCGCGCGACGGCATTCCGAGGTGGACGCATACGCCAGCATCTGCGCCAGCAGGCGCTCCGCCCTCGCGCGCTCAGCATCGTCGTCGATCTGACGAATGAAATGACGTTGTTTCGCGGCATCGCCCCCGCGATAGAGCAGCACGCACTCGCTCGGCAAGCCATCGCGCCCGGCGCGTCCAGTCTCCTGATAATAACCTTCGATGCTCTTAGGAACGTCGTAGTGCACGACGTAACGGACATCCGATTTGTCGATCCCCATACCGAACGCGATCGTCGCGCACACCACGCGCACGTCGTCGTGAATAAAACGCTCTTGGTTGCGCGCGCGTTCCTTCGGCGAGAGGCCCGCATGATACGCAACCGCGGGAACGCCGACCGACGACAGCCCCTTGGCGAGGTCTTCGGCGCTCTGCCGGCTCGCGACGTACACGATGCCGCTTTCGGTCGGGCGCTCCAGCGCAAACGCGCGCAGTTGCTTGGCCGGATCGCGCTTCTCGAACATGCGATAGCGCAGGTTGGGCCGATTGAAGCTGCCCACGAAGCGCTGCGGCGACCGCAAGCGCAGAAAACGCTCGATGTCGGCGCGCACGCGATCGGTTGCGGTGGCGGTAACCGCCATGACCGGAACGTCGGGAAAGCGTTCGCGAAGTATCGCGAGCTGCCGATACTCCGGGCGAAAGTCGTGTCCCCATTCGCTCACGCAGTGCGCTTCGTCCACGGCGATGCGCTCGACGTTCCAGCGCGCGAGCCGCTCGAGAAATCCCGGTAGCACCAACCGCTCGGGCGCCACATACAAGAGGCGATATTCTGCGCGGTCGAGTTTAGCCAATCGCGCCGAAGATTCGGCCGCGTCGAGAGAACTGTTCAGAAACGTCGCTTCGATGCCGTTGGCCGTAAGCGCGTCCACCTGGTCCTTCATCAGTGCAATCAGCGGCGAAACGACCAGGGTGAGGCCCGGACGAACGACGGCCGGCAACTGATAGCAGAGCGACTTGCCCGCACCGGTCGGCAGCAGGGCCAGAATATCGCTACCTGCGAGAGCCGCCTCCACGATTTCTCGCTGGAGCGGGCGAAAGGCATCGTAACCGAAGCGGTGCTTGAGCGCCGCTTCGATCGTCAACTCCGGATCGGTCACCCGACCCAGGTTACGCCTCCTCGACGACGCCGCCTTCCAAGCGCCAGGGTGCTGCCGCCGCATCCCCGAAGCCCGCCCGCATGCGCCCTCACCGGGTAACCAACGTTTTTCGGCATGCGATTTTTTGCGTACTCGCATTCGCCTTGTGCGCGGGTTCGCTCTCGGCGCCGAGCTCCGCCGCAACGTCGGTGCTCGAAGCGATTCACACCGCGGTTGCCGAGGACGGCAGCGCCATATTTCGATTGACCTTCAGCGGGACGGTCCCCGACGCGTACGTGGTTCGCTCGCAGGAGCGCCTTTCGCACGTCGTGCTCGTCGGCACGTCGCGCGGCCCAACCGTTCCCGCGTCGCTGCGCAACATCGGGCCGGTAGAGCGTCTGCGCGTAAGCACGTTTGCCGCCGTAGGATTGCGTTTGGATTTCTTGCTCACGCGGCCCGTGAAGATTCGCACCGAAGCCGAACGCAACGTTCTGCTCGTGCACGTTCCTTCAGTGAAGGGCGATGAAGAGGCGGCTTTCAACGAGCAGCAGAGCCGGCGCGAGGCCGAACGCGCGTCGCTCTCGCCCAACGCGATCCGCACCGTCGTCGTGCGGCTCAACTTCGCCGAAGTCAGCGAGATTGCCGGCCTGCTGGTAAAGGGCGCCGTCGTTTCCTCGGGAGATAACTTTACCGCGCAATCGCCCTTTTCATCGCCTCCGCCAACGTCCATGTCGTCGTCGAGCTCGATGGGCGCTCCCGTGGCGGCCTCACCGTCGTACGTGACTATCCCTACGGGCGCCCTGCTGCCGAAGGATATACCGGAAGGCGTGCGCTTCGACGAGCACGTCGCGGTTGACCGGCGGCTTAACGCCGTCATTCTTACGGGAACCGCAAGCGAGGTCGCTGCATACGAGCACATCATTGCCGAAGTAGATCGTCCTACGAGTAGCGTGGTGCTCCAGACGCAGATCGTCGAACTCACGCAGACCGCGGCCCACGACCTCGGTATCGATTTTTCGCCCAACGGAGAGCTCGCAACCGCAACCTTCGGAGCGGCAAGCCGCGGCAAGCCCAGTGCGGCCGCATCGTTCATGGCGAATCTCTACGCCCAGCAGAGCGACGGCAACGCAAAAGTTTTGGCCGAGCCGCGCATTTTGTCGCTCAACGGTCAGCAAGCCGCCATTCTCAGCGGCGAAGCGATTCCGATTATCAACACCATCACGTCCACCACCGGCGGCGCGCCGATCCTGCAGCAGCAGGTGCAGTACATCAACGTCGGCGTTAGCCTGCAGATCCTTCCGCGCATCGCCGAAGACGGCCGCGTTACCGCGCATATCTTCTCCGAGGTATCGACCATCCTCGGATACGTGCAGAACGCGCCGCAGATCGCGGTGCGTCAGGAACTCACGTCGGCAATCGTGACCGATGGCGACGCGCTGGTCATCGGCGGCCTACTACAAGAAAACGACATCTCGAACTTGCGGAAGATCCCCGGCTTGGGCGACCTCCCGATCCTCGGAAAGCTCTTCCAATACGGCTCGAGCAACAGTCAGAAGACGAACCTCTATATCGTCATTACGCCGCACGTGATCTCCAACCGCATCGTCCCGCCCACCGTAAAACCGCCCACCCCACACTAGCCGTAACGAGCAATAAATCTCGCGCACGAGTCTTGTTGAAACCCGCTTAGCGCGCAGTACGCCTCTCGGAAGCACTTCCGAGGAGGCTACATGCAAACTTCAGGTATTCCGTCCACTCCCTCGCAGCGTGCGACGGAGTTCGGCATCTACCGCGATGGCGACAACAACTTGGACGCGTCACAGAGCCAGGTGGTTCGCGACGCGCTGCACGTGAGCGCATGCGACCCCAGCGTCGCGTTCACCGTCGAAGACACGACCTCGCGCGGCGGACGCGGGCTTCACACCAACGATTTCGGTATCCACAACGGCGACATCGACGACGCGCGTATCGACTCCGCGCACGACATGGCGAGCGAGAAGAATCTCGCGCAGTTCGTGGCGCGTACGCTCGATAACGCGCAGCGCGACGGCGCGCAGCAGACGTGGGTCGAACTCGTCGATCACGGCGGCGGCGACGGCGGCGGGCTGCAAACCCACGATGGACGCGTGATGTCCATGCCCGACATGGCGCAAGCGATCGCCGATGGCGAAGCGCTGCATGCGAAAACGCATCCAGAAGACGCCGCGCGGTGCGTGGACGGCGTTATCGCCAACCAATGTCTGATGGATACGCTCGGCTTCGCCGACGCGCTGTCGCACGCAGGCGTGAAGTATCTTGCGGCATCACCCGAAACGATGGTCTCGCCCGGCGTACCGTCGAAGGTCGCGCACGACGTCGCCGCCCACGAAAGCGACATTCCCGCCATGGCTCGCAGCGTCGTCGCCGACGTTATGCGCTCGGGATCGGCAGCTGCGTTCGACGTGATCGATCTTGCGGCCGACAAGATTGGCGCCATGGAGTGCGGAGTAAAAGCGCTCAACGATGCCATGGCCGCTACCGCACGCAATCCCGCCACGCGCGCTGCGCTGCGCGACGATGTGAAGTCCGTCGATGGCATGGTGCGCTTTCCGGGATCGAACGGCTTGCCGTGGCACGCCGACCGTCCCGCGATCGCGACGTACGGCGCTATCGCCGGCGATACGCGCTTGGACGGAGATCTGCGCGCGAAAGCGCGCGCTGCTGAGCAGACAGTAGGCGCGCTCGTCGTCGCGCACAAGGAGAGCCGCAGCTACGAGCCGTTCGGCGGATCCGATTATCGCGACGCGGTGGGGCCGACGGTGCATCTGCCCACCACGCAGCGGCAGATCGACCCGTGGGCATCGCAGGGCATCAGCGAAACCGACAACGCATTCTACAAAGAGACCGACGGCCGCGCCGCCGCCGGCGTTCTGGCGTAGGGCGCCGCACGAGGTCGGGAGAAACCGTGAGCACCATGCGGTTGGAAGCGCGCCTCGCACACGTCGAAGGGACGGTCGTCCAAATGGGCGACCGTCTCAATGGCTTCGACGCGCGCTTCAACAATCTCGACCGAAAGATCGACGCGCTCGACGAACGCCTGAGCTCCCGCATCGACGCTCTCGCCGTTCAAATGAACGCGCGATTCGAGGCGGTCGACTTGCGGTTTTCCGAGATGGATCGACGCTTTACGTGGCTGATAGCACTGGTCATCGTGTCGATCCTTCTGCCGGTCGTGCAGCACTTCGTTTTGCACTGACGCGGGCGAAACTCACGGCGCCCGCTATGCGCCCGCCAAGCGAGAGTAGATCTGCGGCCATGGGCGCTGGCTAGTCCACAGTCAGTCGGCGACCATTAACGTCGAGTGTGGCGGTGATGCCGATCGGTAGCGTCCACTGCTCGTCGATGTGACCGAACGTCGCGCCGTCGAGCAGTGGCACGCCCAGACCGCTCAGGCGTTCGGCGATGACGTCGGCCAAACGCGTCTGCTTCGATCCATCGGCAAACTCAATGTCGCAGTTACGGCATTCGCCGAACACGATGCCCGCGCACGAGCGCAGGGCGCCGCTCGAGAGCAATTGCGTAAGCATGCGGTCGACACGATACGGCGGCTCGTCAACTTCTTCGATGAAGACGACGGCGCCCTCAAAGTCGACCGCGTACGGCGTGCCGATCATCGCGGAGATCAGCGACAAATTCCCGCCCGCCAATCGGCCGCGCGCCGTTCCCGGCACCAGCGCGCGCGCATTTGGCGCTTCCAACACACCCAGCGGCGGCGCATCGAAGATCGCGCGACGCAGCCATGTGGTTTCGTTAGGTGAGAACGACGAGAGCGCCGCTACCGGCCCATGGTACGTCACTACGCCGGTGCGCTGGCAGAGCGCGTTGAGCGGCGCGGTGAGATCGGAGTACCCCAGCACAACTTTCGGATCGCGGCGTAGCGCATCGTAGTCGATACGATCGAGAATTCGCGTGGTTCCGTAGCCGCCGCGCAGCGCAAAGACGCCGCGGATTTCGGGATCGCGCAGCGCGTCGTTGAGATCAGATGCCCGCTGCTCGTCGGTGCCGGCCAGAAAACCGTTGCGCGCAAGCGCGTGTTTGCCGGGGCGCACGCGTAAGCCCAGTTGTTCGACGTGCGCGACCGCATCTGCAAACCGCTCGTCCGCCGCGAGTGGCCCCGCCGGCGAAACCAGCGCGACGAGGTCGCCGGACTTGAGGTGAGGGCGTGCGATCGTGTTCACCACGTTATCGTACCATTTCTACGCGATCGGGATAGATCGGTCGGTTGAGAATGCGCAGCAGCGCGGTCGGTTTTGCGGTCAGTGCGATTTCGACGAAGCGCGCGAAGCTCTCACGTTCCGCTTCGCCTTCGGCAAAACGTTCGTTGGTCGTGAGGTCCACTTTGCCGTCTACGGCGAGAAAGCGTACGAAGCGACCGTCGTCGTCGACGCCGATTTCCACCAAGCCGGCATCTTCGAAGATGCGCAGCGCGGCGCCGACCGTCGCATCGTTGGCTTTGTCCAGATCCAGCGTGCGCGCGATGTCCACGTATGTCGAACGTAGCATGCCGCCGCCGGCGAGCCCGCGCATGCCGCGATAGAGTTCGCGCAGCACCGGCAGCGTCGGCGCGGCACGGTCGATGATGAACTCGTTGATACGTCGGTCCGCGTCCCCGAAGAGCAGATGGATCTGCGCCGCGTCGCCATCGCGACCCGCGCGTCCGGCTTGCTGGTTGAACTCCGTGAAATCAAAGTTCAGGTGATAGAGCACCACGTGCCGCACATCCGGCATGTCGATACCCTCGCCGAATGCCGACGTCGCAACGACCACGCGCAACGCGCCTTCGCGAAAGAACTTCTCCACTTGCAATCGGTCGGCGGTAGGCATGCCTGCATGATAGAACATCACTACGTCACCCAATGTCGCGCGCAGTTTATCGGCTACCTTCTGTGCCTCCGGTCGCGACATGCAGTACACGATGCCCTTTTCATCCCTCGAACGGACGAAGATGTCGCGCAAATATGCGGTTTTATCTTTCGTGTTGCGCGCGTCGACCACGTCCAAGTTCTCACGCACCGTCGGATCGATAACCCACGCGTCGATGCGCAGTTCGCGCGCGACATGCGCGAACGCATCGTTGCCGGCGGTCGCCGTGAGAGCCAGCACCTGCGGCGAACCTAGCGATGCGATCGTAGAGCCTAGGCGCCCGTATGCGGCGCGATGGCTCGATTCGAAGATGTGATGCGCCTCGTCCACCACCACCAGACTCGGAATGCTCGGTCCGACGAACGCTTCGCGATGAAACGAGAGAAACTCCGGCGTCGCCAAGATGACGTCCCACGATCCGTCCCGCAGCGCCGCAAAGAGCTCGTCGCGTTCGCTCGGCGAGATGGAGCCGTTGGCGCGCAGCACGCGCACGCCGAATGGATCGAGTTTACGCGTCAGCGCGTCGTGCTGATCGTTGGCGAGCGCGCGCAGCGGATACACGACCAGCGTCTTCTGCCCGCGCTCCAATGCGCGCAGCGCGGCCGGGAACTGAAAACAGAACGACTTTCCGCGCCCCGTTCCAAAGACCGCCAGCACGTTCTTACCGTCATCCACACGCGCCAATACGTCGTGCTGCGACTTGTGCGGTTCGTAGGCGCCGATGAGCGCTTCACGGATGCGTCGCGCGTCGCCGCTCCACCCCGCGCGAGCCTGCTCGGCATTGCGGCCGTCCGCGCCGCTTTCGCGCTCGCGCCACACGAAGATGTTAACGCCGCGATGCACGCCTTGCGCGCCCGCACCGGTGAGCGACGCGATGCGTGCGCGGTACGGCGTACCGTCGTCCATGATCGGCGCAACGTGTTTGGCAATCTGCGCGCGCAGAAAGCCCAACTGCACGGCTCCATAGCGTACCGCGATCGCGTTGGGATCTTTCGGATTGTCGGGCTGACGCACCAAGTCGAGCGCGTAGCCTTCTTGCAAACCCGCGATGCTGTTTTGCCGTCCCTCGAACGAGACGCCGACGATCTTGGTGTAAAACGAATGCGCGTCGCCGATCCCGGCAAACGGCTCGCGATCGAGAAACGTGTCGCGCCGCGCAAAGGCATCGGCAATGAAAGACGACGCACCGCTCGCAACGACGGGTTGTTGCACTTCGACTCCGCTCGCTGCACTCGCTTCGCTCAGCATGACGGCTGAGGACATTAACTTAACGAGGGCGCGTTCGAAAGCCGCCTCCGACTTGGTCGGAGGCGGCAGTGGCTTACTGGTGCGGCTCTTCGGGGTTCGGCTGCTCATCGCCGACCGCTTCTTCCGGAGCCCCTTCGATGGGCTGCAGCGCGAAGTCGTCGAGGTTCATGGTGATCTCTTCGTGCCCTTGCTCGAGCGCACGATCGTGCAAACCCGCCGTCTCGGCATCGAGCGGATCGATCTCTTCTTCGTAGCCGCCGACTTCGGACTGCTCGACGGTGGCCACGCCGCCTTCCTCGCGTCGACGCTTATATCGCGCAGGTCCGGTTTCGGGTGCACGTACGACCTTGGCTTTTTCGCGCCTTGCGCGGCGAGCCGCAACGATGTCTTCGCGAGCCGCGCCACCGTGACTGGCCAGCGCCGCATCGACACGGCGCGAACCGGAGGCGCTGCTCGTTGCCAAGCCCGCGGCGCGGCGACGCGCGGCCGCTTCGAGCTGACGCTTGCGGAAGACCGTGACCAGCGAAGCGGAGTAAAAAATCGAGTGATAGCCGCCCGAACAGATACCCACGAGCAGCGCGAACGCAAAGTTCTTTAAACTTGCGCCGCCAAGCGCCAACAGCGCCACCAGCGTGATGACCACGGTCGCGAGCGTGTTGAACGATCGTGTCATCGTCTGCTTGATGGACTCGTTGACGATCGTATCGTAGGCCTGACCCACCATCAGTTTCGTGTTTTCTCGAATACGATCGAGAATGACGATAGTGTCCATGACGGAGTAACCGATGACGGTCAAGACTGCGGCTAGAAATGCGTCATCGGCGCGTTTACCCGCAAGCGCGTAGATACCGATCATCATCGCGGCATCGCGCGCCAGCGCGACGATCGTCACCAAGCCAAAGATGTAATTCCAACCGAACCGGAACGCGATGTACAGAAACTGGATGCTCAGCGCGATGATCAGCGCCAGCAAGGCGTTACGCAGATACTCCGATCCCAGCGAAGCGCTGACCTCGGAGATCGACGACTTCGCGCGGTCGATTGGCGCCACTTTTCCGAGCGCGTCCCACATGACCAGAGAATCGTTGGCGAACGACGTCTGCGTGGTGATCGAAACTTGCGTGCCGTTCGAACCGAGCGTCGTGATCTTGGCGTCCTGCAGGTTCAGAGGAACGAGCGCAGCTTTGACGTCGGCCAAGTTGACCGGCTTGGTGAACGTGGGATCGATCTCGGTGCCGCCGGTAAACGACAGGCCCAAGCGCAGCATGTGCGACGGTTGGAAACCCTGACCGCCTTGGAAGCCGTGCCAAACCATCGCTCCCAAGCCGAGCGCGATGATAACGTACGAGATGAGCGAGACCGTGCGAAACCACGAGACGATGTTCCAGTTGAGTTTGCGAAACAGCATCGAACTACGCCCCCGCCCCGGTCTTGGCAAAGATGCCGACGTCTTCGCTCTTCACGCCGTAGAGTTCGGGTTTAACGGCAAGGTCGTTATCCACCAGCACGTCTACGAAGAGCCGCGTGATAAACACCGCGGTCACGAGCGAGAACACGGTTCCCCAAAACAGCGTGAAGGCGAAGCCCTTCACCGTGCCGGTACCGAGCATGAACAACACGCCCGCGCCGACGATGGTGGTGAAGTGGCTATCGAACACGGCCGTGAACGCGCGGGTGAAGCCCACGCGCACCGAAGCGCGCATGGACTTGCCGTGCCAGAGTTCTTCTTTGATACGCTCGAAGATCAGCACGTTGGCGTCTACGGCCATACCGATCGAGAGCACGAAGCCCGCGATACCCGGCAGCGTCAGCGACGCCTGCGAGAGGGCGATCAAGCCGAACATCATCAGCACGTAAATGCACAGTGCGATGACCGCCAGAAATCCCGGCAAGCGGTATGCAACGATCATGAAGAGCATGACGACGATCAAGCCGATGATCGAGGCGATCAGCGATTGCTTGAGGTCGAGCGAGCCGAGCGTTGCGCCGACCGATTCTTTCTCGATGATCGACACGTTTGCGGGCAGCGCACCGGCGTTGAGTTCGTTGGCTAGCAATACGGTCTGCTGCTGCGTAAACTGTCCCGTGATCTCGCCGCTGCCGAAGATCGCACCGTTGATCGTGGGCGCCGAAACGTAGCGCTTGTCGAGGAAGATGCCGAGCTGCTTGCCGATGTTCGCGGTCGTCATCTTGCCGAACGCCGCGGCATCCTTCGTTTGGAAGAGCACGATCGGCGTGTTGCCGCTCTGCGCAAAACTCGCTTGCGCTCCCTTTAAATCTTTACCGGAGTAAACGACCGGTCCCGAAAGCTTATATGCCGTTTGCGCAACGTACTTCTCGGCGGCCGCTTTCTGCTTGGCGGTCGCACTCGGCGATTTGAGGATGGTGAGATCGTTTTCGGCCTGCTGCATCACGTCGATCGGCACGATCTTGTAATCGAGCACGGCGACCTGTTTGATCACCTTTTCGGCTTCGTCCGGGTTTTTGATGTTTGGAAGTTCGACTAGCAAACGCGTGCTGCCGACCTTCGTGATGTCCGGCTCCGTAACGCCCAAGCCGTTGATGCGGCGATCGATGACCTGGCGCGTCTGCTCTTGCAGTTGCCCCGCGCTCATCTTCTCCGAACCAGCTGCAGGCGTGAGCTGCAGCAACAGGCGTGAGCCGCCCTGCAGGTCCAGACCGAGGTGGATTTTCGTCTGTATCGGCAGCATCTGCCATAGCGAAAAGGCCACAATGGCGGCCACCACCAGTAGTTTAAAAGGTGTCTTGATATTATTCCAGGTCATGCTGATCCCGCGGCGTGAGTGACCGGCCCCTATTCACCACGCCCGCTGCATGTAACTGCATGCCCGGCGGAAGTTCTGCGTAGGAGTAGACTTCCAGCCGCATTCCCGAACGACTCAGAAAGTCCGCCAACAGCGGACGTAGGGATGAGGCGCAGACCAATGCAGGCTCGGCCGGCTCCCGAGCGAGGTACGCATCGGCGGCAGACCGGACCGCCACGGCGTCGGTTGGATCGGGCGAGCCTTCGCCCTCGGCCCAGACCCGCGCCAAGTCGCGCTCGAACTCGGGGTCGAGAATGAGCGGTTCCAGGGCGGTGAGCGCCTTGCGGCGCAGCATGGCCGGCACCAACACCCGCCTGGCCGCTTCGGCTAGGTCACGGGCCTCACGCGCCCCGCTATCGAGCATGGCCTCCAGCACCGCCACTGGATCGCGCGGCCACACGCGCTCGCGCAGGAGCAGTCCGAAGGCGCGCTGCAGCACCGCCGACGGCACGCTCTCGGGGCCGATCTCCTTCACCAGCGCCGGCACGCTGGCACGTAAATGTTCCAGCAGCGTCTGCAGCTCTTGACGGCCCAGCAGCGCCTCGGCCCGCGATCGCGCCGCCTCGGCCAAGTGCGAGCCGACGATCGAGATCGGATCGAAGACCAGCGCGCCGGCCTGCTGCGCCGCCTCGCGCCCGTGCGGTTCGATCCACGCAGCCGGTAGATCGTACACGGGTTCGCGCGTCGCGATACCGCTGATGCTTGCCAGTACCGATTCGTCCGCAACCGCCAGCAGACGCGAGAGATCCAAGCGGCCTTCGCCCACGAGTTCGTCGCGCACGCGAATCGCATACGTATCCGGATCGCGTTCCAAATCATCGCGCAAGCGCACGCCGGGCAGCACGATACCGATCTCCGCCGCGAACGCGCGGCGCACGTCTCCGATGCGGTCGAGCAGCGCGTCGCACAACGGCGCGGCCAGCAGCGGGGCCAAGTTCGCACCCACGTCGATCGACACCGCATCCACGCCCACCATCGCGAGCGCAAGTTCCGGACGGCGCATCGCGCGCCGCCGAGCATCCTCGCGCGCGTTGGCTTCGTCGCGTCGCGCGCGCTCCGAGCGGCGCTGCGCATACTGCGCCGTCGCGAACGCTGCCATACCCAAGATCGCGAAGAGCGCGTGCGGCAGTGCGGGCACGAACGCCAACACCAACATCAGCGCACCAGCGCTGCGCAAAATCTCCGGACGCGCCATCAACTGCGCGGCCAAATCGCTGCCCAACGCGCCTTCGGACGCCACACGCGTCACCATCATGCCCATCGCGATCGAGATCAGAAACGCCGGAAGTGTGGTTACCAAGGCGTTGCCGATCGAAAGCAGCGCAAACGTTTGGAATGCCGCCGCCGGCGACATGCCGTGGTACGCAACGCCCACCACCGTGCCGCCAACCAAGTTAAGGACGACGATGACCATCGCAGCAATCGCATCGCCTTTGACGAACTTGCCCGCGCCATCCATCGCGCCGTAGAAGTCGGCTTCGCGCTGCACTACATCGCGTTTGCGTCGCGCTGCGTCGGCGTCGAGCGCGCCCGCATGCAGATCCGCATCCACCGCCATCTGTTTGCCCGGCATCGCGTCGAGCGTGAAGCGCGCTGCAACTTCCGCAACGCGCTGCGCTCCAGATGCAATGACGACGAACTGAATGACAACCAAAATTGAAAAGACGATCAGGCCTACGACGACGTTGCCCTGCACCACGAACGCGCCGAACGCGGGAATGACCGCGCCCACCTCATCCGGCGTCGCGCCGTGCGTAAGGATCAAACGCGTTGCGGAGACGTCGAGCGCCAAACGAAAGAGCGTCGCCAACAGCAGCGCCGGAGCGAAGGCTGAGAACTCGAGCGGCCTTTCCACCGTCACGCTGAGCAGAAGCACCAGCGCCGCGCCGAAGATATCCGTCGCGAGCAGCAAGTCGAGCAAGACCGGCGGCAGCGGCACCACCAAGATCGCAACGATGCCGAGCAGAACACCGGCAAAGACGTAGGTCGGCGCGCGGCTCATGCCTCCAGCACTCCCGCGCGCGTGAGCGCCACCACAATCTCCGCCACGGCTACGTAGTGATCGTGCGGAATCGGATCGCCCGCGCGTGCCTGCGCGTACAGCGCACGCGCCAACGCCACGTTTTCTACGACGGCGATGCCGTGCTCGCGCGCGATCTCGCGCACGCGCAACGCCAGGTCGTCGGCCGCGCGTATCAGCACGCGCGGCACCGGTTCCATCGGCGGCGCATACGCCAGCGCCACGGCAACGTGGGTGGGATTGCAAACGACGAACGCCGCTTCGCGCACGCGACGCACGTCGGCGTTGGAGAGCGAACGGTGCAGCGCGCGGCGACGCCCGCGGACTTGCGGGTCGCCATCCTGTTCTTTGAGCTCGCGTTTGTACTCGGCAAACGACATACGCAACTTTTTCATGCGCGAGCGAAACGCCGCTGCAAACTCGAACGCGCCAAAGAGCGCGCCGAGCGCCGCCACCGCAAACGCGGCCCGCAACGCGGCGCCATACGCGCCGAACGCAATCGTCAACGGCGACCCGTCCACGGGCAGCACCGCACGCAGCGCAAACGCCGCCGCCGCCAGCGCACACAGAAACGCCGCGCCCGCGCGCAGCGCATGCCCCGCAGATTCGCGCGACGCGAGACGCGCGATACCTTTGAACGGATCGATGCGCTCGAACTTCAGCGCCGGCGTCGTCACCACGATCCCGCCGATCTGCAGCGCACCGACCGCCGACCCCGCAACCGCCGCCGCCGCCAACGGAACGAGCGCGTACTCCAACAACACAACGCACGCACCCCACGGGACGCGCCCAGCTGCAGCCGCAATCACTGCAGCACGCGCCGCCTGCGCAAACGGCATCACCACCGCACCAACCGCCAAAACCGCCGCCGCCAACGCAACGCTCGCCGACAATTCCGCCGACCGCGCCACATTGCCTTCGCGCCTCGCCTTCGCCAATCGCGCAGGCGTCGGCTCGAAATGTTTCTCACCCGAATCGTTCATCGCGAGGCAGCCGTCAATGGCGCATGCACGTACGGATGCGCCGCCATTCCTTCAAGCGCGGGCAGCGACACCGCAGTCGCGACGATCGCCGCTGCAAACACAAACGGCGACACCAAGGTCACGCCGCCCAAGCGCGGCACCGCGCGCGATACCGCGGCGAGCGCAATCTGCACGACAAACGCCAACGCAACCGCCGGGCCCGCCACCGCCAGCGCCGCGAGCATCATCGTTTCACCCAACGCTCCCGCATACGCCAGCACCGAAGCGCCCGAAACCCCAACACCCAGTGGCACCGACCGAAATGTATCCGCAAACGCCAAAATCGCAATCCGATACGCGCCAAACAAAAAGAACCCGCCGGTAAACGCGATCGACCAAATCCGCCCGAACCCGCTGGGCGCCACCATCTCCGCACTCGGCGCAATCGCCCTCACGCCTGCATAATCGTCAACCACGCGCCCACCCGCATATGCAGCGTCGTACAACAACGAAGCAAACTGCCCAATAGCCGCCCCAAAAAGCACTTCACCAACAAAGAAATACGCCAACGCTGCGCCGCTGCCCGCCACATGCACGCCGCGCACCGAAGGTAGAACCGCCGTCGCCAAAGCGCAGCCCACAATCACGCGCACCATCCCCGGCACACTCGGATGCGACAATCCGGGCGCCCGAGCCGCAAACCCGATACACCGGGCAAACACCAACACCGCAGCCGAACTCAAAGCCCGCTCACGATCGAAGGAATGCCGGCCACAGCATCGTGTACCAGCCGCACCAGCAAATGCATCCCCGCCGCCCCAAAGAGTGCGACGACGATCCCAACCGCCACAACCTTCGGCAGCAATGTCAGCGTCTGTTCTTGCACCTGCGTAGCCGCCTGCAGCACTGCCACCGCCACGCCCACCACCGCCGCCACTCCCAGCACCGGCAGGCACAGCAACCCCGCGACGATCAACGTCTCGCGCAGCAACCCATCAAACGTCCCCACGCGCCAAGAATGGCGCCGCGATGTTACGCGCAGATTACGCTAGCGTTTCCGATATACGGTCGTTGCAGTGCGTCCCGCAAGATGTCGTGACGGGATACACCCGTAGCAAAACTTCTCGATTTTTTTGGCCGGCCATGGATGGCCTTCTTCCGAGCTTGCTCGGCCAAAAAAACAAGAGAGTAGGAAAAAAATCGAGAAGTTTTGCTACGGGTGTATCCCGTCACGCATCTTGCGGGACGCACCGCCGCGGAGTTACGCGAACGTAGCGTTCCAGGCTGATGCGGCGAGCAGCGACGAGACGATGGCGCGCGTCGCGGGCGAACGGTTGAGCGTGTAAAAGTGAATGCCCGGCGCGCCGCGACGCAACAGATCCGTGCACTGCAAGGTTGCGTACGCGACGCCAAGATCTTCGACGGCATCGCTGTCACCGCGACGCTCCTCGAGTTCGACGCGCAGCTTGGGCGGAATCGTGGCGCCGCACATCTTCGTGAAGCGGTCGATCTGCTCGTAGTTCGTGATCGGCATGATACCGGGCAAGATCGGCACGGCGATGCCCGCGGCGTGCGCGCGTTCTACAAATCGGAAGTACTTATCGTTATCGAAGAACAGCTGCGAGACCAGGAACTCCGCGCCCGCCTCGACCTTTTCGATAAGGTGAGCGAGGTCATCGTCGTCGCTTACGGCCTCCACGTGGGTTTCGGGATAGCACGCGCCGCCGATGCAGAAGCCGTAGTTACGTTTGAGCATCGCCACCAACTCCGCCGAGCGCGCTAAGCCGCCGGACTGCGGCTCGAAGGTGGTTCCGCGCGGGGGATCGCCGCGCAGAGCGAGCACGTTCTCGATGCCGGCGCGCGCGATCTCGTCAAAGAGCGAACGCAGATCGGCGCGTGTGGCGCCGACGACGGTGGCGTGCGCCATCACGGTGAGGCCGATATCGTCCTGAATGCGGCGCGCGACCGAGAGCGTGCGCGCGCGGGTGGAGCCGCCGGCGCCGTATGTGACCGACACAAACGAGGGACGCAGCGGACGCAGCGTTTGGACGGTCGCGAGCAGTTGCTCTTCGCCCTCCGGCGTCTTCGGCGGAAAGAATTCGAAGGAAAAGAACGGTCGCACCGTTGCAAGCGCGCTGCTGATACGCATCGTGCGGTACGTTATCGAAAGCTCGCGACGACGCCTCCGCATACGAGTGCCCAGCCGTCGGCCAACACGAAGAGCAGTAGTTTGACGGGCAGCGAGACGACGGGCGGGCTAAGCATCATCATGCCAAGGCCCATCAGGATGCCCGCCACCGCCAAGTCGATCGCGACGAAGGGCAGATAGAGCGCGAAGCCGATGGCAAAGGCGCTGCGCAGTTCGCCGACGATGAACGCGGGCACGAGGACATCCACCGGTGCCTGCTGCGGCGGTTCGGCGCGACGATGCGCGACGCGTTCGAAGAGACGCACGTCGGCGGTGCGCGTTTGCCGCAACATGAACGAACGCAATGGAACCATCGCGCGCGCGAGGGTTTGCGACGCGGTTATTTTTCCGCTGACATATGGTTCGATCGCCGTGGCGCGCACGGACGAAAGCGTTGGGCCCATCGTTACGAACGTCAGCGCTAACGCCAACACCACGATCACGGCGTTGGGCGGCAGCGCGGATGCGCCGATCGCGGAGCGGACCAGCGAGAGCACGACGGCGATGCGCACGAACGACGTGCAGGCGATCAGCAGCAGCGGGACGAGCGAAAGTGCGGTGAGTCCCGCGAGCAGGTTTAACGGCAGATGCGCTTCCATGCGCGCATCGTAGCGCGCGCACGTTACCGCAGCGTTACCGCTTTACATCGGTTTTTGGATCAGCTCGGTCACACGCACACCGAAGTTCTCGTCAACGGCTACCACTTCGCCGCGCGCGACGAGTTTGTTATTGACCAGCAGATCCACCGGGCCGCCGGCCAAGCGATCGAGCTCCACAATCGCGCCGGTGCCGAGTTTCAACACGTCGGAGACGGCCATCTTGCATTTGCCTAACTCCGCCGTGATCTGCAGCGGCACGTGCATCAGCAGATCGAGATTGCCGGCCGCGTCCCCAGCGTGTTTCTTCGATTCGGCGGTCATCATCGCAACGAGTCCTCTCCAACCAAGACGGCAAAGTGTCCGGCGCGCACACCGCACGTGCCGCGCGCCACGGGGCGGTCCTCCAGCAGCAGCGTCGCGCCCCCCGATACGCTAGTCACCGGCAAAGTGACGCCGGGCTGTAACACCAGGAGCTCTCCGGCGGTCAGCGATGCCTCGCCCAGCACGGCGCGCAGCTCTACCGGGACGTCGGCCAAGTCGCTCGGGCGCAGGGCGCCGAGCGTCGCGGGCGGCGATTCGCGCGAAAGCGCGACGCCGATGCGGCAGTTCGGCCGCTCGACGATCGCTTCGAAATAGGTCGTGAAGGCCTGAGAAGGCGCCGCGCCTGCGCGCTGCAGATCAACGCCGCAAACGCTCGCGAGCGCCGGCGCGAGCGCGGTGAGGATGCGCTCGAGCACGATGCTCTCCAGCGGCGAGAGGTGCTCGCCGGACGTGGCGCGTTCGCCAAACGCCGCCGCAGCCAACGCGCGCGCATCGCGCGGGCGCAACACCAAGGCCCCTTCGGCAACGCTGCCACGCACGCAGGCGGTGCGCGCGCCACGCAGCAGTTCTGGCCAAGCGGCCTCACCCGGCACGACGGGCTCGAGCAGCTCCACGCTCACCGGGGCCTGCAGCAGCGCCGCGAGCGTTTCGCGCACGGCGTTGCCAACCACGCACGCCGCCGCGATCGGCAGCAGCGATCGCTCTGCAAAGATGGCGCGGCGCACGCCGCGTGAAGCCTCGAAGGCGAGCACTCTCACTTCACGAGATCCATCGCGCCTTTGACCGTTGCGTCTTTAGCCATGCGTGCCGATTCAAGCGCGTCGAGCGAGAGATACGCTTCTTTAAGCGCGATCAGCGCCGCATCGAGATCGACCTGCGAACTCGTTTGGCGATGCGGCTGCAGCGCACCGAACGAGCCGTCGCCGGGCACGCCCACGTACGGCGCGATGTCGCGCGGCCCGCGCGCGTGCAACGCATCGATCGGGATCATGCGACTGGCCGCCGGAAAACGCGCGAGCGCGATCCGCCCGGCAACCACACGTCGGCGCGCGCGTTCGCCGGTGCGCGGATCGATCGTTGCGCGTTCGTACGAAACGGTGCCGTCGGCTTCGATATGCAGCGACGCGGTTTGCCCCGTCGCCGCATCGACGGCATCGACGCGGATGGGCGCCAACGAGCCGTCGGCTCGCATGCCTTGTACCGCTTCGCCGCCGGCATCCAGCAGCGCCCCGCCGCGCAGACGAAACGATCCGTCTCGCGTATAGAGCGCGCCGCCGCCCGAACCCCGCACGATCGCGTAGGCGCGATCCGGCAGTGCGACGCTCAGCGGATCGAGCGTAAACGACGTCGTCGCGTCGCGCGCATCGCCCGGCGCCATTGCAGTCGCCCCGGGAACGAACGCGCGCGCGGCATCCGCTTGACGCGCGCCTAGGCGCGCGAACGCCGCGCCGACGGCCGCATCCACGCTCATCGTGCCTCCTCGCGCAAGCGCGCGTCGAGCGCCACACCGCGGCGCGCCAACGCGTACCGCGCTTCTTCTAGCGCCCGCGCCACGCGGGCGCGCGATTCCGGCGCGCATACTGCAACCACGTGCACGCGCGATCCCGCCGCGCGCACCGTGACGTGCACGCGGCGTTTGCCGTCGAACACGAAAGCCGAGAGACGTTCGTAACGCTTTCGGCCAGCGATGGCGCGCTCGATCTTGCGTGCGAGCGACGTCGGCTGCGACCGTCGCTCGGTCGCACCACAGGGCCGCGCGCTTTGCGCTTGCGCCGCGCGCGCGGCGGGCGTCTGCGCGCGGGTCTCACCGAGACCTGCGACGCGCGGATCGGGCGTAGCGCTTGCCGACACGGGTGCGGCGCATTGTGCGCGCACGCGCGCTTGCGGAGAGGGAACATCGTGCGCGAGGTGCAGCGCCGAGTACCAGGCCTGCGAGAGGCCGCGGCGGTCCACTTCCGCTAACGGCGCGGTCAATACGTCGAAGCCGATGCGTTGCGTATATACGTTCATGCGCTCACGATACGAGCGTCACGTGTCGCGGGCGCTACGCGCAGATTACCGCAATGTTACTGCGAGCGCGAGCGACCGTCGTCGAAGGCGCTCCCGCGCGCCAAGTACATCGCGTGGTTCGCCAGATCGAACGTCACGATGAAGTTCTGCAACGTCGGCAAACCTACGTTGGCGCCATCGATGCGATCGGCAAACGCTCCCTGCGTCGCGAGCATCACATTGGTATGACGATTGAACAGGCGATACTGCCCGATGTCGAGCTCGTCCACCAACAGCGAGATGACGTCCATCGCGCCGCCGACGCCATAGTTGCGCGTGCGCGTTCCATCGAGCAGCGACACCGCGCCGGGGTTCGCGTCGGTGAACGAACGAAACAGCAGCAGTTCGCTGCCGTCGCCGGTGTCGATGAGCGCCTGCGTGGGGATGTGGTTGACCTGCACCGCCGCTTCGGGAAGTTGACGGTCGGTGTCGAGCGCGATTTTCTCGCCCAACGGCGGCAGCCCGCCGGGCTTGGCAAACGTCATCGTGCCGCGCGCGAAGTCCAAGCGCACTTCGGCCGCGGCGAAGAACGGATAGCCGAGTACGCCGTCAAAATCCGAACTGCCGCGCGTGGAAGCGTTCATGTCTACCAGCGCAGCCACACCGATGGGCAGCGTGACGCCGCCGATCTGCAACGAACTCAGTTCTGCGAATCCGTCACCGCTGCTACGCGTCGCGCCGCGAATCTCGAGCATCCCGATTGGAATCAGCGTCAGGTCGCGCGCGGCCGCGCGATCCAGCACGACGCCTTGCGAGCCCGTATCCAGGAGCATACGAAACGTGCGCCCGCGGATCGTGACTGGCACGATCACGTGACCGTTGCGCAACGCGATCGGAATGGTTACCGGTGCGTCGGTCTGCACCGTTACCGACGATGGCACCGCAAAGACGGCGGACGCAATGGGGCGGTCCACCAGCACGTTCTCCACGGTGATCGTCTGATCGTAGCTCGTGTCTCCGTTGGAATCGAGCTCGCGATACGCAACCAGCGCGCCGTTTACCACGCGATAGTCGCTAAACGTTTCGGTGTCGGTGCCGTCGCCTTCCACGAACTCGATGCGATCGATCATATGCGTGGCGTCGTCGATCGAAACGGTCTGCGGATCGCCGCCGGGCGGCGCGACGCGCAGCCGCTCGACCGCGCGCCCGTCCGTAAGCTTGGCCGCGCCGATCCACGTGGAATACTGCGGCTGCGCTCCGAACTTCGTTGAGTAGATGAAATCGAACGTGCGCTGGCGACGCGCGAGCGACCCCGTGAGTTCGCGCACGTCCCCGCTGGAGTTAACCAAATACTGCTTGCCGCCCGTGCGGATCTCGCGCGTATTCTGCGCGCCCAAACTTTCGTCGTAGCGCTCGTCGTCGTCGCCGGATTGCCACGAGTGAAACGTCCCGTGCAGCGAGAGCCCGTCGAGCGATCCGTACGTTTCGAGCGTCGCGGGCACACGCACGCCCATCGCGGCAAGCGCGAGCACGCGCGCGCTCAACACCGCTGCAGCGTTATTGGCTGGCGGAGCCTGCGCGCACAGCGCGATACTTAGCGTAGCTAGCAAGCACGTTTTGAACGTAGTTTTGCGTCTCTGCATAGGGCGGTACGCCATTATACTTCTCGACCGCACCCGGTCCCGCATTGTAGGCAGCGACGGCCAGCCGCGGATCGCCATGAAAGCTATCCAGCAGACCGCGCAGGTAGCGCGTGCCGCCCGCCACGTTCTGCGCCGGATCGTACGGGTCGGTCACGCCCACGCTCGCCGCAGTGGCCGGCTCGAGCTGCATGAGCCCCTGCGCGCCCGTGGACGATGTAGCGTTGGCGTTGAAGCCGGATTCGTTGGCAATGACGGCCTTCACCAAGTCCGGATCCACGTTCCAGCTGGCGGCGTTGGCGCTCACCAGCTTGTCGATCTGCGCGGACGGCACCACGACGCGGCCCAGCGTCGGCCCGGGCTGCGTGCCCATCGCGCT
>CAJDWF010000013.1_pt1 | contig 38172 bp, 37 predicted proteins | sample 7391541 | NCBI WGS metagenome assembly CAJDWF01 (sample SAMEA7055727, study PRJEB34461) | soil metagenome | biome: terrestrial ecosystem; feature: Peninsula; material: soil | place: Antarctica | collected 2016
GGACGAGAGAGCGACGCGCGCGTCGCCATTCTCACGGCCCGCTCCGCGTAGCTTTCTAAACTTCAGTCAGCACTTTGGGGAGTTCTTCTTCGTGCGGCGTGTGCGCGATCTGCGCGACCATGTCTGCCGCTCCGGTGCGCGAACGCACGCCCAGCCAATAGATCAGCAGGCTGAATAGGAAGAGCATCGGGACCGCCCAGCCGAAACCGATGACGCCCGTCCCCCCGCCGTACACCCCAAGATAGCTGCACAGCGCCAAACCGACGAACCACGGCAGCATCCAATATCCGTGCTTGAACTGCAACGGCGGCAAATTTTTCTTGCGATCGAACAGGTACTGCAGTACCAGCAGAATGTAGCCCAGCAGCACGGCGAGGAAGAGCTTGGAATCTGTTTCCCAGCCGGACCAGAACACGTGTTTCCCAGCCGGACCAGAACACGATTAAGTTCGACGAGAACAGCGCTAAGAACGGAATGACATCGCCTCCGGGAAGTTTGAACGGCCGCTCCTGCAGCGGCAACTCGCGACGGATCGCGCCTAACACCATCGAACCGCAGCCGAACGAAAGCACCGTCGCCGACGTGATGAACCCGACCAGCTTCTGCCAACCGGGAAACGGCAGAAAGAAGATCAGGCCAATGACGAACGTCAGCAACACGCTGGTCCATGGGACGCCGTGCCCGTTCACGCGCGCAAACAGCGACGGCGCGTTGCCGTTACGGGCCATGCCGTACGAAATACGCGCCGTCGCCGTCGTATAGATCATGCCGGTATCTGCGGGCGAGACGAACGCATCGACGTAGAGCAAAAACGCCAGCCAGCCCAAGCCTAAGAGCGTCGCGACGCCCGCGAGTGGGCCGAAGTCGTTCGCGAAGCTCAGACTCTGCCAACCGTGCGCGAGCGTGCTTCCCGGCAGCGCGCCGATGAACGCGACCTGCAGCAGCACGTAGATCACCATCGTGATCAATACGGAGCCGATGACGGCGATCGGCACGTTGCGCTTAGGGTTCGTGCTCTCACCGGCAAGCTCGATGCCTTGGCGAAAACCGAGATACGAAAACACGATGCCGGCGGTGGGAATGGAGGTGAAGATGCCGATCGTTCCCAACGGCGCAAAGCCGCCGAAGAGATGGAAGTTGCCGCCGTGGAATGCGGTGGTGAGGAACGCGACGATCACCAGGACGATGATGCCGAGTTTCCACCACACGATAACGTTGTTGGCACGCGCAAATTGTCGCACGCCTAAAAAGTTGATCACGCAGAAGAGCGCCATCAGCAGTACGGCCGCGCCGTACCCGCCGGCGCTGAGCACCGGCGTGCCATCGGCAACGTGCGTAAGCCATGGAATGTAGTTGGTTGCGTATTGCAACGCCGCTTCCACTTCGATCGGTGCGACCGCCGCGGCCGACAGCCACGTGATCCAGCCCGCTGTGTAGCTGGCAAACGATCCAAACGCATATTGCGGATAGCGCACCACGCCGCCCGAGACCGGAAACATCGCGCCGAGTTCGGCATAGACCAGCGCGATGAACAAGACCATCACGCCGCCGATGATCCACGACAGCGTTGAGGCGGGGCCAGCGAGCTTCGACGCGTTCAGCGCTCCGAAGAGCCACCCGGACCCGATGATGGATCCGACGCTGGTAAACAGCAGGCCGATCAGCCCGACGTGGCGTCTGAGGCGGCGGTCGTCGCTCGCGACGGAGTTGGTAACGCTCATAAACGCAACTCATACACCCTCGGCCTGCACCTCCCTGCGTTGAAGATGGCCTGCCGCGGATGCGGCGAAGCGAGGGGCGTGCGAGATTACGACGTCCTCGTTGTCGGCGGCGGTAACGCCGGATGTGCGGCAGCCATCGCCGCCGCCCGTCACGGCGCGAAGACGCTCCTGGTCGAGCGGTACGGATTTCTGGGCGGCACCGCGACGGCATCGATGGTGGGGCCGTGGATGACGTTTCACGCCGGCGAACGACGCATCGTCGGCGGCATCGCACAGGAGATCGTCGAGCGCTTGATGCGCACCGGCGCGTCGCCCGGACATCTGCACGACGCATCGGATTACGTGCCGACCATCACGCCGTTCGATCCCGAGGCGCACAAGGCGCTGCTCTTCGAGATGATGGAAGAAGCGGGCGTCGATCTGCTGCTGCACGCGTGGGTGCTCGCGGCGCTGCGCGACGAAAACAACGTCGTCGGCGCGCGCTTCGCCACCGTCGGCGGCGAACGCGAGTACCGCGCGAAGGTCGTCATCGACTCTACCGCCGACGCGTACGTGGCCGCCTCGGCCGGCGTGCCGACGCAGCAGGGCGACGCGCGCGGACACGTGCAGCCCGCAAGCCTGATGTTTCGTTTGAGTCACGTGGATCTCTCGAAACTCTCCACGTACGTTCGCATGCATCCCGAACAGATGCGCACCTCGCTCAAAGCGCACGAGCGCAAACCGGCCGCGCTGACGGCGGTCGCGGGCCTCTACGAGCTGTGGAACAAGGCGCGCGAAGACGGCGAAGTTGACGTGCCGCGCGAGTTGGTGTCGTTTTTCGTGTCGCCGTATCCCGATGAAGTGACCGTCAACATGACGCGCGTGACCGACATCGATCCGCTCGATCCCGACGATCTCACGCGCGCCGAGGTGCAGGCGCGCAAACAGGTGATGGAGCTCACGCGCTTCTTCACGAAACACGTACCCGGTTTCGAACATGCGCGCTTGGCTGCGACCGGCACGCAAGTCGGCATCCGTGAATCGCGTCGCATCGTGGGGCGCTACACGCTGACCGCCGACGACGTGCTGGCGGGTCGGCACTTCGACGATGCAATCGCGCGCAGCGCGTATCCGATCGACATTCACAATCCGTCGGGAAGCGGCACCACCACGCAGCGTCTGCCCGAAGGCAAAGCGTACGAAATTCCATACCGCTGTTTGATTCCGATCAATCGCGAACGCATGCTGGTTGCGGGGCGCTGCATTTCGACCACCCACGAAGCGCTCGCGTCCACGCGTTTGACGCCGACGGTGATGACGCTGGGGCAAGGCGCGGGCACGGCCGCGGCGCTGGCGGTCAAAACGAACGCGCGCGTGGGCGACATCGATGCAGCGGTGCTGCGCGCCCAGCTCGTCGCGGACGGCGTGGACTTGGAACGATGAACGCCCTTGCGCTGGCGCTGCACTACGGCGTGCCGATTTCGCTGGACGATCTCGGCGACTGGGGCGCGAGCGAACTCTATTCCGAGTACGACCCGAACGGCCCGGCGATTCGCGTGAACGCTCGCGTTGCGCAAGCGCTTCCCGAACGCGAGCGCGACGCGTTCGTGCTGACCGCGGTGGGGCACGAGATCTACCACCATCGCGAACGTTTGGGCGAGGTGCGTATCATCGCCGAACGCGTCGCGCGCGAAGCGGCGGCCGATGCGTACGCGCGCGCGCTGTGCGACGAAGCATGACACTTTTTGCGGGCATCGATGGGGGACAGTCGTCCACCGTCGCACTGATCGGTAACGAGCGCGGCGAGGTGTTGGGACGCGGCGTCGCCGGTCCCGCCGATGAAGTCGCGCAGGACGAACGCTCCACGCGTCAATGCGACGCGCTGTACGGTGCGCTCGCGCAGGCGTTGTTGGCCGCGGGCCTTCCCCCCGACGCGCTATTCGAGCGCATCGTCGCCGGCATCAGCGGTTACGAAGGTAAGACGTACGGCGCAGCGCCGCAATTTCGGGCGCACGACGTGCGTTTGCTGCACGACGCGCCCGTCGCGCACGCAGCCGCATTCGGCGGCGGTGACGGCATCATCACGATCGCCGGAACCGGATCCGTCGTCTATGGCCGCAGTGGCAAAGAAGAACTGACGATCGGCGGATGGGGATATCTTTTCGGCGACGAAGGCAGCGCGTTTTGGATGGCATCCGAGGTGTTGCGCGCGATGATGGCGCTGCAAGACGAAGGCCGTAGTGACGAACTCTTCGACGACACCTTCGCCGCGTTTTCGCGCGATTCGTTGCGCGCGATCGCGCGCGCGTTCTACCAAGGAGCGATCTCGCGCGGCGAGCTGGCAACTTTCGCGGAACGGCTGATCGAACTCGCGCCCAAACACGCGACGGCGCGCGAGATCGTGCTGGGCGGCGCGGTGGCGCTGGTCTCCGACGCGTTGCTGTGCGCGAGGCGCCTTAAGATGAGGCGAGCGCGTGTGGCGTTCGTCGGTGGCTTGCTACATTCGCAGTTCTTTTCCAGCGCCATCGACGCGGCGCTGGCCGAAGCGGCGCCTGGGCTGCGCCGCGTCCAGCCCGCGGGCGAGCCCGCTGCGGGCGCGCTGCTGCTGGCGGTGCGCGGATGAGCCTGCTCGAGTCGCTGCGCGGGAAGCTGATCGTGTCGGCGCAAGCGCCTGCGGGCAGTGTGCTCGACGATCCCCATGTGTTGGCTGCCATGGCACGCGCAGCACAGGACGCCGGCGCTGCTGCCGTGCGCATGCAGGGCATCGCCAACCTGCAGGCTGCGCGCAAGCGGGTGAGCGTGCCGATCATCGGCATTGTCAAGCGCGACCACGCGGGCTTCGGGCCCTACATCACGCCTACGCTCGACGACGCCCGCGAGATCGCGGCGGTCGGCTGCGAGATCGTGGCCTTCGACGTGACGCGGCGCGCGCGGCCCGACGGTTCGTCCACCGAGCTTCTTGTAGAGGCGGTGCACGCGGGTGGCGCGTTGGCCATGGCCGACTGCGCCGAGCTCGACGACGGCAGCGAGGCCGCGGCGGCGGGAGCGGACATTCTGGCCACGACCCTATGCGGGTACACGCTGGGGACGGAAGGGATCACCTTGCCGGCGCTCGATCTGGTGCGCGGTCTCGCGCGCAGCGGAACGTTCGTCATCTGCGAAGGTGGTATCCGCATCCCCGAACGCGGCCGTGCGGCCATCGCCGCTGGTGCCGATGCAATCGTGGTTGGGAACGCGATAACGGGGTTAGCGAGGCTGGTCGGGGAGTTTCGGGATGCGTTAGCTAAATGAACGGCGTCCGGCGCGTTAAACCGGACCTTCTAAAGTCGGTGCGACAGGTCGTTTCCGACTCTATAGTCATCTTAAGTGTGCCTGCGGGGTCGCTCCCGCCGTTTCTGGGGATATAGAAGAGTTGGCAGATAAACAACATCCGTCGTTCCGCCTCGAGCGCGGCTTCTGGATCGTCAGCGCGGTATTCGCGTTGCTATCCGTCATGGCGACCATCTATTGGTTGAAGACGCCGATCGATTTTTGGATGCCCCAACCGGCCGTCGACAAGGCCGATCAGATCGACAGCCTCTTCCGATTCCTCACAGCCTCCGGCTCGGTGCTCTTCATCTTTGTCGCGGGCTACCTGATCTATTTCACGATCAGGTTCCGGGCGCGCAAATCGGATCCGCCCGATGCCATCGGCGTGCAGATTCACGACAGCAACACGCTCGAAATGTGGTGGACGATTGTCCCGACGGTCTTCGTCGTGATCATGGCGATCTTCAGCGTGAAGATCTGGTACGGCATCGAAGTAGCGCGGCCGGCAAGCGCCGCCATGACGGTCGAATCGATCGGTCACCAGTGGTACTATACGTTCCGCTATCCAGGCATCAACGGCGAGATTACCGACTCGATGCACCTGCCAATCGGCGTGCCGGTAACGATGGAAGTGACCTCCACCGACGTGATCCACTCCTTCTGGGTCCCGGCGATGCGCCTCAAAGAAGACATGATCCCGGGCATGATCAACACTTTTGAGTTTACGCCCGAATATCCGGGCACGTACAAGATCATTTGCACGGAGTTCTGCGGCGTGCAGCACGCCGTGATGGAAAAGCAGACGGTCGTCATCGAAAGCAAGGCCGATTTCGATAAGTGGTATGCTGGATGGCAGGCCAAGAATAAGAGCGTCAGCAACGCCGTTGCGGCGGCGGGCGCCACGACGGCTGCAGTTTCGCTAGCGGGCGGCGACGCCGCCGCGGGCGAGAAGCTGTTTGCCACCAAGTGCTCCGCGTGCCACAGCGCAGCGGGAGGCTTCGACCAAAAGATCGTTGGTCCGGGCCTTAAGGGTGTGCTGCACGATCCTTCGCATCCCAACTTAGTTGATGGCGATCCAGCGACGCCTGCAAACGTTGCCAAAATTCTGCAAAAAGGCTATACGGGTTCGATCGGAACGATGCCTAACCAAACCGCGAACGGTCTCGCCGATAAAGACATTGCGAACCTGGTCGCTTATCTGGACAGCCTGAAGTAATCGGCGGTACATAAAAAATATGGCAGTAGCATCTCTCGGTCAAGGCTCTCACGACGCGCACGCAGACGACGTCGATCAACTCTACGCGGAAACGCGCGACCTGCGCATTCAGGGGTTCCTCCTTTTCCTCGTCAGCGACATCGTGCTGTTCTGTTCATTTATCTTCGCATATCTCTATCTGCGCAACTCCGGTCAGGGCTGGCCGCCTCCGGGCATCGGGAGGCTCGACGTAGCCTTTGCGGCGTTCAACTCGATGGTGCTGTTCGGCTCGGGCTGTACGATGCACTATGCGCTCGAGAATTGGAAGCACGGAAATTTCAACAGGTACGCCAGTTGCATCGTGGCCACGCTGCTTCTCGGATTGATATTCCTCGGCGGCCAGGGCTACGAGTACACGAACTTAATCGTCAACGAACACGTGACGTGGGCCGGCAGCGGCGTCTTCGGTGCGTCATTCTTTACGCTGACCGGGATGCACGGCTTCCACGTCTTCGTAGGTCTCTGCTACCTGTCGATTTTGCTGCTGCAGTCCCTTCAGGGAAAGTACACGAAGCAGAAGTACGCGGGTATCACGATGGGCACGCTGTACTGGCATTTTGTCGACGTCATCTGGGTCGTGCTTTTCACGATCTTCTATCTGATATAGCGAGCGCGAGGAAAACATGCACTTCGATTTAGTTGGAACGGAACGAACCATCGCGGCGATCGGATCGGTCATCGTTTTCGTGGTCGCGGCCATCGCGCTCAAGAACGACTGGAAGACGCCGGGGATCGAGAATCAGATCTTCAAACTGATGCTGGCGCTGCTCGCGCTCGGCGGCATCATCGCCTTCTTCGCCGGTATTGGCGTCCTGGGCAACTTCGGATCGGCGGCATAACGTGGCATTGGTAAATAGCGAACACGACATGCATCCGGATTTTGGCGGGGTTCCGTCGACGCGCGGCGTCCCGCGAGTCGTAATGGTCGTGGCAGCCATCGGTTTGGTGATCATCTTTGCGATCGGCGGATTCGTCGCGTTCAACTCCGGATACGGCCACCACTGGCCCCTCACCAAAAACCAGCGAATAGACCTCGGCACGAGCCCCGTCAAATAAAAAAAGAGGCCGCGCGATTCGCCGCCTCTTTTTTAACGGGGTTGTCATCCTGAGCGGCGCACCGAAAGGTGCGGAGTCGAAGGACAGTCGTGGCCTTTAATGTCGCGGTGCGATGCCGATGGCGAGGATGGGGAGTTCTTTGTCCGGGAGGACGCCGGTGGAGCGGCCGTCGATTTTGTGAATGCCGCCGTAGCGTGAGAACTCGATGTGCGCGGGAATCGTGCGGTTGGGCAGCGGCTTGTTGCCGTAGCATTCCCATTCGCCGGCCACCGTTGCGTCTTCGAATAACGCAGCCATGTAGCCGGTCGCGTGCAGATCGGATGCGTCGTCGGCCTCGCGATAACGTACGTAGCCGTCGATGATGTAGATCGGCTTACGCGTCTGCGCGTACGCCGACATCGGGGCGAACAACACCGCAAAGAAGTAACAGCCGAATGCTACGGCGCCTAAGGCGAATATCGGCACGAGCACCATCAGCGAATGTGCGCCCGGCACGTGATTTGCGCGCCAGACGACGCCCCACGTCAAGAGCGAGAAGAACAGCACGCCTAAGAACGGCTCGATCGCGATCGCAAAGCGCCCCGTGAGACCGCGCCACACGATGCGACGTTCTTCATCGGTCCAGGGACGCTGTGCGAGCATCCGCGTTCCGCGCTTCGACGCGCGCCGACCCTTCATAATGTCCTATCCGTTCTCCGCCGCCGCAGCCGCGCCCCCGGCGGCCGCGCGTTCGAGCGCTCGGTTGGCCAGCGTTGCGGCCACGATCATTGCGGCTAGCGCGACCGCACAGAACGCCAAATACGCGTCGCGGTATCCGCGCTCGTCGGAGATCGCGGCTTCGAAGATGCCGCCGGCCATCGACGCGCCGAGGATCTGCCCGACGATGAGAAACTGACTAAGCATGCCCACTGCAGTCGCACGCAGCTTGGCGGGCGCCTCGTTGGTGACGATGTAGCGCGTGGGCGCTCCCAAAAGCGCGCCGAAACCGAATCCGGCAACGAGCATCGAGAGTATCGCGAGCCACGTCGACGCGAATCCGATCGCAAAGATCGCCAAGCCGACTTCGGTGAAAAATGCGCCAACTAACAGCACGTTTCGGCTGCCGATGCGATCGAGCGCGCGACCCGCGCCTGGAATGACGGCGACGAACGTCAGCGCGCCCAGCGCGGCGATGCCACCTGCCGCCGCGTACGACAGATGTTCCGCATTCACCAACACGGTTGGGATGAAGAACAACGAGCCTTCCAAGATGCCGATCAGCAACTCGAGCCCATACGTCTTCGCGAGCTGCGGCGTGGTGAAGAGCGTGATGGGTATCACCGGGTTCGCGACGACGCGTTCCCACGCAACGAATCCGGCCAACACCAGCATGCCGAAGATTGCAACCGCAACGTTCGCGCCGGTGATGCCGAACGTGAGCGCCAGCAGTCCCAAGCACAGCAGCGTCAATCCGCCGACGTCGAGAGCGCCGCGTTCGCGCGGCGCGTTGCTCGGCATGTGACGGTTCGCGAGGTACAGCACTACGGCAGCAAGCGGAACGTTGGCAACGAAGATCCAGCGCCAGGCGATGAAGTGCGTGATCAATCCACCGAACACCGGGCCGATGACCGCGGCCAATCCCCACATCGCTGCAACCATGCCGAGCGCGCTGCCGCGTCGCTCTTGCGGCACCACGTCGCCGATGGCAGCTGCAGCAACCGGGAAGATGCCGCCCGCGCCAAACGCTTGTAACGCGCGCGCAAATAAGAGCATCCCGTACGACGGAGACGCGATGGCCAAGATGCTGCCCAACGCAAAGAGCGCGATGCAGCCCATGTAGATCGGGCGGCGGCCGTAACGGTCGGCGAGCGTACCGGAGATCGCGATCGACGGTACGGTGACCAGCAAGTACAGCGTGAAGATCCATGCCAGCGCTCCGGTATCCACGCCGAACTGTGCGCCGATGGCCGGCAACGCAGGCGACAGGACGCCCAAATCCAGCGCGCCTACGAATACGCCCAGGCAGAGCGTCGTCAGGAGTGCGGGGCGATCACGCACCGTGAACGCCGACGATCTGGTCGATCACCATTACCACACACATCAGCGCGAGATAGAGTAAGGAAAATTTAAACAAGCGGCGCGCTTCGAGCAAACCAGCGTCGCGCCACGTGCGAACGGCGTCGATCATGAAGATGCCGCCCAACACCGCCGCGGCGGCAAAATACAGCGCGCCCATGACGTGCAGCGGATAGAGCGCGAGCGATGCCGCGACCAGCACGACGCTATACCAGAAGATCTCGCGTTTCGTCCGTGCGACGCCGTTGGTGTTGGGCAGCATCGGTACGTGCGCTTTGTCGTAGTCGGTTTCCACCACCAGCGCGAGCGACCAAAAATGTGGCGGCGTCCACAGGAAGATCAGCGCGAAGAGCCCGAGCGCGGGTCCTCCGATGTGGCCGGTGACGGCGGCCCATCCGACGAGCGGCGGTACGGCGCCGGCGGCACCCCCGATGACGATGTTGAGCGGCGTGAGGCGCTTGAGCCACATCGTATAGATGACGACGTAGTACACGTTGCCGGCCAGCGACAGCCACGCGGCCAATGGATTGACCAGCAGATACAGCAGCGCGAACGATACGGTTCCAAGTATGGTCGCATAGATCGCGGCGTTGTGGATCGCGATGTGTCCCGAGGGAATCGGGCGCGTACGCGTGCGCTTCATCACGACGTCGATGTCGGCGTCGTAGATGCAGTTGAATGCACCGGCAGAACCGGCCGCCAGCGCACCGCCGAGCAGCGTCCACAGCGCGATCCAGCCGTTGGGCAAACCGTGCGCGGCCATCAGCATCGCCGCCGCCGTCGTGATGAGCAGCAGGTAAATGATGCGCGGTTTGGCGAGCTCGTAATAATCGTTAGCGGTGCGTGCGAGCGAAAGGCTCATTGCGAAACAGCCGTCGACTGCCGCGCGGCAACGCGCAAGTCCAGTACGGCAAAGAGCGTCGCGGTGACGAATGCGAGGAAGAGCAGCGCGGCGTTAACGGCATGTGCTTCGCGCAAATCCATCGGCAAACGCAATGCGACGTTCATCAAGCCAAGGAGCACTTGCACGAACACCAACGCGAGCCCCGCGGAGACGGACGTGCGCACGCGACTCGATGCGGGGCGCGCCCATGCAAACGCAAACGTGCTGACGGAGAGCAGCAGCGTGGCGGCCGCGAGAAAACGATGAACCATTTGCACGTCCTGACCGTGGCTATATACCACCACGTTCTGCGCACATCCCGGTATGTCGAGGCACGCCAGTCCCGCACCCGACGAACTGACGTATGCGCCCATGCACATCGTGATGAAGGCGATGACCACCGTGCCTAGCAGCAGACCCATCAGCGCCGCTTCGGCGCGAGTCGCGTCGCGCACGTTGGGCGTCTGCGCCCACGAGAAGATCGCCATCGCAGCGAGCGATGCGATCAGCGCCATGCCGGTGCCCCAGTGCAGCACCACCGATATGGGGCTGTTGCCCAGATGCACGGTGGCCGCGCCCAGCACGACTTGCACGATGAAGAGCAGCGCGATCGTGGCTGCCGTGGTCAGCACGTATGGCGTTTTCTCACGCTGCCGCCACGCGGCGACGATCACGGCTAGTGCCAGAGGCGCCAGCACGACTGCCAAGAGGCGATGCGTCCACTCCCACACCGTACCGCTGCCGTTGCCCATTGGCGGTATGATGTCGCCGTGACAGGTGGGCCAGTCGGGGCAGGTCATCCCCGCGCCATTGATTCGTGTCCAGCTGCCAAGCACGACGGTCCCAAGGGCGTCGAGCATGGCAACGACGGACAGAAGCCGCAGATTCACAAGCCTGAGCCTACACCGGGTTTGCCCTGGAATCAACGACAAACCGCGACCGAATGAACCTCCTCTAATCGGCGCCTAACAGCCCGTATTAAGCGCGGATGCGTGGCTCGCGGCCATGTTTTCGTCACTTTGAATCGCGGTGGTGCGGTGGGCGAAGTCGGCAGCGGCAGCCAGTGCCATCTGACCGTCCGTGGACTCGATGAGCTGTGGGGGCGACGTGACGCTGCGCGGATCCAGCTTGACGGAAACTTCGATCCTTCCAAACGGGTCGACTTCGTCGGGTCGCACCCCTCGCGTGGAGCCCTCGGGCGACGCGTCGAGCAGGTTGGCCGGGACATCCTCGAACCGGGCCATATCTTTGGCATCCAGCGCCGCGATGAAGCCATCCAGATCGCGGCCGATGCGCTTTTGGCGCCACAGCGCCCCGCCGAGCCAATTGGCAAAAGCCAGCAGGTTACTCTTGGCAGCCGGCGTGGGCGCCCGCTCGGCCAGGGAGCGCAGGCGTCCCACTTCGTCATTGCCGTTGCCATACTGCGCGGCCAACTGATTCGAGAGTTGCGTTAGGCGTTCCAGCGCATTGCGCCGCTCGATGACGTTGCCGTCCAAGCCGCGATTGCGCAGCGTTGAGATCAGCTGATCGAGGACCGCATCGTTGCCCAGCGCGGCGCCGATCGCCGCGTTCGCATGTGCGGCAACCTCGCCGCACTCAGAAGTTGCCCGCACGTGCGCGATCTCTTTGAGCTGCGGGGTCGCCGTCGGTGCAGGCGACGGCGCGGCTGCCGCGGATGGCAGCGCCGACACTGCGGCGAAAACCAGCAGGCTGAGCATGAGAGCGACCTCCATTTGATAGACTCCCAGATACAATGCGCCCAACGGTTGCGATGTGACAACGGGGGGCGACGGCGCTTTCGGGCGAAACCGCACGCTTCGTGCGCCCTCTTCACCTCGCCAGCCGCATCTTGCGCGTCGTGCCGCTCATTGCGGTCGTCCTCGCGTTGGCTGGTTGCCGCGAAGTGCGCGTGCAAATTCTTGCGCAGGGCACGACCACGGTGGTCGGCGGCGACGAGATCGTCGTCGTTCGCGACGACACGCAGCTCGCGCGTTTGGGCATCAAAGCTCCGATCAACTTTCGCAGCGAGTTCGGCGTCGCTTTGCTCATGGGCCCGCATCATCGCAGCGGGTATCATCAGGTGATCGAATCGCTCGTGGCAAGCGAACAAGTGTTTCGCGCGGTTGCGTTTGAAGAGGCGCCGCCGGACGGCGGCCAGCCGTCGGTGGATTACCGCACGTACACGCTATGCATCGTTCCAAACTCGGCGTACGTGCGGGGCTTTCGTTTGGAAGCGCTGACGCCATCGAACGAACGCATTGCGACAGGAGTGCTGCCATAGCGCACCCGCGTATTTGGTGCGATCTGCGGACGGTTGCGGATAACGTGCGCGCGTGGCAAGCGCATGCGGGCGTTCCCGTGCGCGCCGTCGTGAAAGCCGACGGCTATCGCTGGGGCGCGCACGCGCTGGTGCGCGCGCTCGAAGACATATGTCCCGCCTTTTGCGTGGCCGACATGCAAGAACTCTTCGACCTGCGGCGCGTTACCAAAAAGCCGATCGTGGTATTGGGAGCGATCGATCCCGCGCAGCTCCAAAGCGTCCTCGATGCCGACGGTATACCGACGATCGCGACGAGCGCGGAACTAGCCCTGGCCGAGCAATGGGCGCGCCGCGCGGGGCGTCCACTGCACGTGCGCGTGGGCATCCAGACTGCCGCCGGCTGGAGCGGGCTAGATCTGTCATCGCTGCGTGCCTTCGCACCCGCGCTGGCAAGCTCGGAGGCGCACGTGGAAGCCTGGGCTCACGTGACCGACCTCGAAGCGCTCGACGAGCAGCTGGCGTTCTTTAACGAAGGCGTGGCGCTACTGCGAGCGGCCGGCGCGCGGGTCGTCGCGCTGGATGTCGCATCCACGCTACCCGCTGCCGTTCGAGGCGCGGCCGGGGGCAGCAGCCTGCGTCTGGGGGTCGGCCTCTTTGGAGCGACCGGGGGCACCGCCGTTGCTGGGGTCTCGAACGCGATTCGCATCGAAGCGCCGGTCATGACTTCGACGCAAGTTGGGGAGGGCACGCGCATCGGTTATGGCAATGTGAGGGCGCAACAGACCGTTGTCATCGCGTCGATTCGTTGCGGCTACTCCGACGGATATCCTAAGAGTTTAGCCGGAACCGGCGATATTCTGTCCGTCGGCATGCAGTACGTACAAATGCGTACCGATGCAGCCCCGGGCGAGATCGTACGCTTGCTCGACGGCGACAGCAGTCTGGACGACCTTGCGGAACGGGCACGGCGCCTTGTCCACGAGCTCGTTACGACATTGGGAATGGCACGCACGCGAGAGCATGAGGAATGACGACGAACGCGCTAGAGCAGCTCGACGCCCACCTGGACCGTTTGGGTCTAGTGATGAAACCCGACGGCGACGAAACGGAAGCCGATGGTATCTTAAATCCCGCGTGCGCGCGCATGCGCGACGGCCGCACGATGCTCTATCCGCGAGCTGTAGCGCCGGGGAACATTTCTCGCGTAGGTCGCGTTGCGGTCGCGTGGTCGGGCACGACGAGTCAGGCGGAACGCGAAGGTTTCGCGCTGGAGCCGCAAGCGGAATACGAAGTGCGCGAACGGCCTGGCTACGGCTGCGAAGATCCGCGCGTGACGTTCGTTCCCAAACTCGATAAATACGTCATGTCATATACGGCGTTCGGTCCGCTGGGACCGCGTATCGCCATTGCTATTTCTGACGACGGCCTCGCATGGACGCGCGTAGGCTTGATGCGTTTCGCGAAACCCGGCATGCATACGGGCGACGATAAGGACGCAGCGTTCTTTCCCGAACCGGTCACCTCGCCGGGCGGCGTACTCTCGCTGGCGTTCTATCACCGCCCGATGCTGCACATCTCCGCGCTCGACGGACGTGCGGCGATTCCAATGATCGAACGCCTGCCGTACGACGATCGCGAATCGATTCGCATCGGCTACGTTCCGTTCGAACCGGTACTGCGCGACATCGGCGCGATTCTCGACGTCAGCGAAAGCCTGCTCACGATGTCGCCCAACGAACAGTGGGGTTCTATCAAAGTTGGCTGCGGCACGCCCCCGGTGCGCATCGCCGAAGGTTGGATGTCGCTCTATCACGGCGTGGATCTGCTCGACAACTCCGGCACGCGTCCGAAGTTCCGCTACAGCGCCGGCATCATGGTGCACGACGCAGAAGATCTGCAGAAGATTATCTATCGGTCGCCGCAGCCCGTGCTGGCGCCCGAATCCGATCGCGAACTCGTCGGTGTCGTGGACAACGTGGTCTTTCCAACCGGCCTCGATCCGCGCGCCGATGTCGGGCCGCGCACGTTCGACGTATATTACGGCATGGCCGATTACAGTATCGGAGCGGCGCGCTTAGCGCTGGCCTGATGCCGCTGCGCTATCTTGCGATAGCAACGGTTATCGTCGTCGGCGTGTTCGTCGCCGTCGGCGCGTGGTGGCTGTATCGTCCGCACAAAGCGTTGCAAGTTGCGTCGGTCAACGCGTCGCCGGCGGGGCCGCACTACGCGCTGCCCAACCCCACGGGTTCGACCGCGCCGGTGAGGATGGTCGCCGACTGGGCGCTCTCGGCCGTGCCGGAATGTCTCTCACAAATCTCGCTGACTACCGGACCGCTACCGTACGTCAAAGCGCATCTTCCCGCCGACGCGGCTGCGGTTGCAGCCGGCACTGTGCTGCACTACGGGGACTGCACGCTCCGCTACGGCGATTCGATGGTGCGGGTCCTGCGCGGCGGCGACCGGCTGACCGTTCCGCCGCGCGCGACGCTTTACGCGCGCGGACGAACTCTCTACCTGCTCTACAGCGACCGTCGCGGAAATCAATTGCGCGAATACGCGCCGTCCGACATGCCGTAGGGCGAGGGGCCTTTCGCGCGTCGGAGCCGAATCCAACGGCACCCATGGACATCGCTGGAGAAGTCGCAAAGCGGCGCACGTTTGCGATCATTTCGCATCCGGACGCCGGCAAGACCACGTTGACCGAAAAGCTTCTGCTGTACGGCGGAGCTATTCAAACCGCCGGACAGGTTTCGGCGCGCCGTCGTCAGCGCTCGGCCACGAGCGACTGGATGGAGCTCGAGAAGCAGCGTGGCATTTCGATTACGTCAACGGTGCTGCAGTTTCCGTACGAAGGCTACACGGTCAACCTGCTCGACACGCCCGGTCACCAGGACTTCGGCGAAGATACGTACCGAACCGTGCTTGCGGCGGACGCTGCGGTCATGCTGATCGACGCGGCCAAAGGCGTGGAGCCGCAGACGAAAAAGCTCTTTGCCATCTGCAAGGCGCGCAAGATCCCGCTCTTCACGTTTGTGAACAAGATGGATCGGCCCAGCCGCGATCCGCTCGAACTACTCGACGAACTTGAAAACGTGTTGGGCATCGGCGCGTTTGCCATGAACTGGCCGTTGGGCAGCGGCGACGAGTTTCGCGGCGTGTACGATCGCGCAACGCGCGAAATGCATCTCTTCGAGCGCAGCGCGCACGGCGCGAAACGCGCGGCCGTGCAGGTGACCGACGTGCGCGACGACCGTTTGCACGAACTGAGTGACCAGGTGACATATCGCCAGTTTATCGACGGTCTCGAACTGCTCGACGGCGCGGGCGCGGCATTCGACCGCGCGGCGATGCTGCGCGGCGGAACCACGCCGGTGTTCTTCGGCAGCGCCGTGACGAACTTCGGCGTGCAGCTCTTTCTCGACGCGTTCGTCAAAATGGCGCCGCCGCCCGAGGAACGCGGCGGCATCCCGCCCGACGACGCGCGCTTTAGCGGGTTCGTGTTCAAGATCCAAGCCAACATGGATCCGCGCCATCGCGATCGCATCGCGTTCGTGCGGATCTGCTCGGGAGAGTATTCGCGCGACGTGACGGTACGCAACGCACGCAGCGGCGACGAGGTGCGTCTCTCGCGCGCCGTAAAGCTGTTTGCCGACGAACGCGAATCGGTGGAATCGGCGTTTGCCGGCGACGTGGTGGGCTTAGCGAATCCGGGAGCGTTCGCGATCGGCGACGCGCTGTATCAAGGCGCGAGCGTCCCGACGTTCGAGCCGATCCCCACGTTTGCGCCCGAGCACTTTGCGGCGATTCGCAGTTTGGATACGGCCGGCTACAAATCGTTCGGCAAAGGCATCGCACAGTTGCGCGAAGAGGGCGCCATTCAGGTGCTCTATCCGTGGAACTCTCCACGCACCGAACCGATCCTCGCGGCGGTCGGTGCGCTGCAACTTGAAGTTGTGAAGTATCGCCTAGAGAGCGAGTACAACGTAAAAACGCATGCGACCGCGCTACCGTATGGGTTGGCGCGCCGCGTCACCGGCGATCCCGAACGTATCGGCTCCGCGCAGTGGCCGTCGAACGCACGCCTGGCCGAAGATTGGAGCGGTCGTCCGGTCGCGCTCTTCGAAAGCGAATGGTCGGTGAAACTCGCCCAGGAATGGAACCCGACGTTGCACTTCGCGGAGTTCAGCGAATTGGAGGCGGCGATTCCGTGAGCGTGCTCCCGACCTACGACGACGTGCGCGCAGCGGCGAAGCGCTTGCGCGGCGTGGCGCACCGCACGCCCGTGTTGACCTCGCGCACGCTCGACGAGCGCGCGGACGCGCAGATTTTTCTCAAGTGCGAGAATTTTCAGCGCGGCGGGGCGTTCAAATTTCGGGGCGCGTACAATCGCCTCGCACAATTAAGCGACGACGAGCGCGCGCACGGCGTAGTGGCGTTCTCCAGCGGTAATCACGCGCAAGGCGTTGCGCTGGCCGCGCGCCTGCTTGGCGTCGCGGCGACGATCGTGATGCCGCACGATGCGCCGGCCGGCAAAGTCGCCGCAACGCGCGGGTACGGCGCCGAGGTGATTCTCTACGATCGCATGCGTGAAGATCGCGAGGCAATCGCGCGGCGTATGATGGAAGAGCGCGGAGCAACACTGGTACCGCCCTACGACGACGCGCAGATCATCGCGGGGCAAGGCACGCTGGCGCTGGAGCTGTTCGAAGAACAGACGCTCGATGCGATCGTGGGCCCGGTGGGCGGCGGTGGCATGCTCTCCGGCGTTGCGCTGGCGGCGCGCGGCATCGGTTCCAACGCGGCGATCTACGGCGTCGAACCGGCGACCGGCGACGACGCGCGGCAGTCGCTCGAACGCGACGAACGCGTGAAGATCGCGGTGCCGGATACGATCGCCGACGGCCTGCAGACACAGTCGCCGGGCGAGTTGCCCTTCGCGATTCTGCGCGAGCATGCGGCCGGCATCGTGACCGTGACCGACGACGAGCTGCGCGACGCGATGCGCTTTGCGTTCGAACGTATGAAGATCGTCTTGGAACCCAGCGGTGCGGCCGGGCTCGCGGTCGTGCTTGGCCGCAAGCTCCCGCAGCCGTATGCGCGCATCGGCGTCGTGATCACGGGTGGCAACGTCGATGCTGAGCGCTTTGCGGTGCTGATCGCTTAGCGCGATGTCGAGGGATGCGTTCACGGTCGAGTTGGGCTTTCGGCCGCCGTACGACTGGAAGGCGCTGCTCGGTTTCCTCGCGGCGCGTACGATCGACGGCGTAGAACGTGTTACCGTACGGTCGTACGCGCGCACCGTGCAGTTGAGGCGCAACGGCAGAGAATACACCGGTTGGATCGAGATCGCGCCGATTCCGAAAAAGCACGCGCTGCGTGCGACCGTCTCGAGTTCGCTGCGCGGCGCGCTGCCGCTGCTGCTCGGGCGCATCAGGCATCTAGCCGACGTTGGCGCCAATCCGCACGATATCGCGCACGTTCTCGGCAGCTTGGCGAAAGGCCATGTGGGCATCCGCGTCCCTGGCGCCTTCGACGGCTTCGAGATCGCGGTGCGTGCGGTGCTGGGGCAACAGGTCTCGGTTAAGGCAGCCCGCACGCTGGCGGGGCGATTCGCGGAGGCGTTCGGTGCGCCGGTCGAGACGCCGTTTGCCGATCTGCGCGTCCTATTTCCCACGTCGCAGGCGGTAGCCGAACGTAGCGCCGACGAGACCGCGCGCTTGGGTGTCGTCGGCGCGCGTTCGCGCACGATCTCGGCGCTGGCAAGATCGGTGTCGGGCGGCTCGCTCGTGCTAGCGCCGGGCTGTGACGTTGCGAGCACGCTCGATATGTTGCGCGCGCTACCTGGCATCGGCGAATGGACGGCACAGTACATCGCGATGCGGGCGCTTGCGTGGGGAGACGCGTTTGTGCACACGGATCTCGGCGTGATCAAAGCGTTGCGGTATCTGCCGCCCAAACAAATCCTCGCCGCGGGCGAAGCATGGCGCCCGTACCGATCGTACGCCGTCATGCACCTCTGGCGTTCGCTCGAAGAAAGGATTACGAGCAGCGGGGAGTCTGAGCCGTGGTCGTCTGGAGCCGGGCGTTCTTAGGCGTTCGCTGCGGCGGGAACGGGCGACGGCGCTGCGAGTTTAATGAAACGCGACGCCGAACGTGGCCAATCGCTCAGCAGTGCGCGCGCGGTTTCGGAAGCGGCGCGTTCGGCGTGCGCGCGCAGCAGTCGTTCGAGTACGGCCGCATCTTCGTCGCTCGGCGACAGGCGCGCAGCCTCGACGGCGTGGGCTCCGGTGCGCAGTTCGTCGTCGCAGAGGAAGAACGCGGTGCCGCCGCTCATGCCGCTGGCCGCGTTGCGACCAACGGGTCCGAGGACCACGACCGTGCCCGCGGTCATGTACTCGCAAGCGTGGTCGCCGCCGCCCTCGACGACGAGTGTCGCACCGCTGTTACGCACGGCGAAGCGTTCGCCCGCGGTTCCGCACACGTATGCTTCGCCGCCGCGCGCTCCGTAGAAACACGTGTTGCCGATGGCCGGCTGCGACGCGTCACCCGTTCCTCGCACGACGATGGTGCCGCCGTCCATGGACTTGCCGACGTAGTCGTTCGCGTCGCCGTCTAAGTCGAGCGTCACGCCGCGCGTGAGAAACGCGCCGAAGCTTTGCCCGGCGGTTCCCCAATACATCGCGCGCACGGGCGCGGGGTCGAGCCCTTCGGCCCGTGCCGACGCCAATTCGTACGCGTAGCGCGTTCCCACGGCGCGATCGCGCGGCGTTACGTGCACGGGCTCGTTCGAGTACAATGCACGATCGTCGACGTGTTGCGGCTCCGGCTCGGCTTTGCCAGCTGGAATGGCGGAGTCAACGTTCACCGCTAAGAGCGCGCTCAAATCTACGCCATCGAGGATCGGATCATCGTAGTGCTTGGCTGCCAGCAGATCTCGACGACCGCGCAGCTGACCGATCTCGCGCGTGCCGAGTCTTGCCAGGCGCCGACGCACATCGCGAGCGACGAACGAGAAGAAGGCAGCGCCGTGTTCGCCCGTTCCCGCAAACTTCGCGCGCAGCTTTTCGTCCTGCGTGGCGATGCCAACCGGACAAGTGTTCTTGTGACATTGCCGCGCGTAGATGCAGCCAAGCGCGACCAGCAGCGCCGTGCCGAACGCAAAGCGATCCGCGCCTAAGATAGCTGCCACGATCACATCGCGCCCGGTTTTGAGACCACCGTCGGCGCGCAGCAGCACGCGGTCGCGCAAACCGTTGTCTACCAGTGCATCGTGCACGTCGGCGAGACCGAGTTCCCACGGCAGGCCCGCATGTTTGATCGAGCCTAGTGGCGACGCGCCGGTTCCGCCGTCGTGTCCGCTGATATGGATAATGTCGGCTCCGGCCTTGGCCACGCCGGTTGCGACCTGACCGATGCCGCTTTGCGACACGAGTTTAACCGCGACGCGCGCGTGCGGGGCGGCGCGGCGCAGATCGTAAATCAGTTGCGCGAGATCTTCGATCGAGTAGATGTCGTGATGCGGCGGCGGCGAGATCAATGACTGTCCCGCCGACGCGCCGCGCAATGCAGCGATGCGCGCGCTGACTTTGTTGCCGGGTATCTGCCCGCCCTCGCCCGGTTTGCTGCCTTGAGCGATCTTAATCTCGATCTCGTCGGCGCTTGCGAGATAGCTTGCGCTCACACCAAAGCGACCGGATGCGATCTGCTTGATCCCGGTGTGCGCGGCGTGGTCTCTGCCGAACTCTGCGGCCTCGATACCGCCCTCGCCCGAGTTGGCGAGCGCGCCTGTGAGGTTGGCGGATGCAGAAGCGGCCGCGTGCGCTTCGGGGCTGAGCGCGCCGAGTGACATCGCAGCGGAGACGAAGCGTGAAGAAATCGCGCGCTCGGCTTCGACGTCGTCGAGGGAAATTGCGTCGTTGGCCGATCGAATGTCGAGCAGGTCGCGCACCGTCACGGGATCGCGCTCGTTCATTGCGTCCGACATCTGTTCGTACGCCTGGTAGTCGCCGCGCATGGCGGCGGCGCGCAACACCTTGAGGACGCCGGGCGCGAACGCGCGGCGAACGCCGTCGCGGCGAAAGCGGAACGCGCCGCGGTCGCCGGGTTCGCCGGGCTTCGTCTGCGCGTCGTCGTACCACGCGCGCACGTCGCTTTCTAGAACGTCGAAGCCGATCGTGGGCAGGTGCGCGTGCATGGCGGGGAAGCAGCGTTCTACGACGCCGGTTGCCAGGCCGAGCGTTTCGAACGTTTGCGCACCGACGTACGATCGCAGCGTGCAGATGCCGAGCTTGGCGAGGATCTTCACGAGCCCCATGCGAGTCGCAGTCAGAAAATCTTCCGCCGATCCATGCGCCGCAGCGAGACGAAGCGCCAGCCATGGCGTAACGACGTTCGCGCCGGCGGCGACGATGGTCGCGACCGAATGCGCGTCGCGGGCGTACCCGCAGGCAGCGGCGATCGACGATTGCATGCGTAACCCTGCGGCAACGAGTTGCTGATGCATGGCGCCGACGGCCAGTAGGGCGGGGACCGCGACGCCGTCGGCGCGGTTGTCGAGTACCAGCAACGTAGCGCCTGCGCGTACGGCATCGACCGCTTCGCTTGCGATCGCATCAAGACGCTCGGCCAGCGTCTCTCCTTCGTGCAGCGCGAGCTGGATGTCGTGACGCAGCAGGCGTTCGTCATCGGCAAGGGCGTCGAACGTCGCTTCGTCGAGTATGGCGCTCTCGACGATGACCGCCGAAAGCGGCGAAGCGATCTCGCCATGCACGCCGCCGCATCCGACGAACGAACGCATGTCGAACACGAGCGATTCGCGCAGCGGATCGATCGGCGGATTCGTTACTTGAGCGAAGTTCTGGCGCAGGTAGTTGTGCGCGGGCTCGCGCCGCTGCAGAAACGCGGGAGCCGCATCGTCGCCCATCGACGATACCGGCTCGCCCGCGCCTGACGCCATCGTGCCCACGATCTCTTTGACGGTGTCGGAAGAAAATGCAAAGCGGTGGAGGTCGCCATTGGGTGCCGTCTTCGGCGAGGCGCCGACGGGCGCATCGAATCGCCACGCGCGCACGGTAGCGCGGTAATCGCTGCGTTCGCGGCGTTCGCTGCGAAACGCATCGGGTAGCGTGAGCGAGCCGTCGTTCACGTTAACGACCAAACGTTCTCCCGGCCCCAAACGTCCGCGGGCGACGATCTCGTCATCGCCGAAATCTACGACGCCGGCTTCGGAAGCGGCGAGAAACTTGCCGCTGCGCGTGCGGGCCCAGCGAACGGGGCGGAAGCCGCTGCGGTCGAGCGCGACGCCCAACACGCCCTTGTGAAAGAAGACGATGGCCGCGGGGCCGTCCCAATGCTCTACTGTTGGCAAGTGCGCGTCGTAATAGGCCTGTAGACGCTCGTCCGACGGATCGACCGCGGCGCCCAACAACAGATCGACTGCGTCGTCGATGACGTAGCGTCCGTCGAGCAACGCGTCCACCGCGATGTTGAAGTCGTGCGAGTCGCTCGCCCCCGGCGGCACGGCGACGCCGCGCGCGCGCAGCCACGCGCGATTGCCCTCGACGGTGTTGAACTCACCGTTGTGCGCGATGTGGCGAAACGGCTGCACCAGACGCCACGATGCCGACGTGTTGGTGCTGAAACGCGAGTGGAAAACCGCAAAGCGCGAAATGCAAAGCGGATCGCGCAAATCGGCGTAATAGCGTTCCAAATCGTCGGACGAAAGCATGGCCTTGTACACGACGGAGCCGCTGGACGCGCAGACCAGCGCCGCCTGCGAGTCGCCGAATGCCGCGATCGCTTTCTCGATCGCGGAGTACGCAGTGCGCATGCGAAACGCGCGGTCCCCTGCGCCGGCATCCACGAGCAGCTGCTGATACTGCGGCTGCGTCTGGCGCGCGTATACGCCTAGCGCATCGAGATCGGTGGGAGGCGTACGCCAGCGCACGGGCGCGACGCCGACGGAACGCACGGCGCGCTCGACCGCAAACCGCACCGCGGTTGCTGGCGCCTCCGCGAGCGGCAAGAAGACGCCGACGGCGGCAATGCGTTCGCGTTCGGCGTGCATGCCCGCGGCTTCGAGATCGCGCGCGAAAAGCGCGCTCGGCGTATCGAGCATGATGCCGGCTCCGTCGCCGGTGCGCCCGTCGGCGGCGCGCGCGCCGCGGTGCGCCATCGCTGCCGCGGCCTCGAGCGCCTGCGCCACGACGTCGTGCGAAGCGCGCGCGGTCAGGTCCGCGAGGAAACCGACGCCGCAGGCATCGCGTTCGACTTCAGGCTGCTTCTTCACACTCGCGCGTCCTCTCGTAGAAAAGAGCAGCGGCCCCTCATCTGGATGAGAGGCCGCTGCGGAGAATGTTTTTCTTGTTGGATAACGCTAATGGTCTATCCGTATGCCGCGCAATGCCATCTCTTCCGTACCGGCTGTTTAAGCCGACCGGTAATAATCGGGGTGACCGAAATAGCCGTGCATGTCATATAGTTGGCGCATAGTAGCATACGAACAAAACCAACGTCAAGCAGAAAGGACCATCGAAATCTTCGAAGGTCCTTCATGCGAGCGTACGTTCGGAACGTGGTTACAGGGACTTCGCGATGTCTCCGCAGGCAACGTAGTCCTTCAGATCCGTCGTGCTCTTGTGGACGTTGATCGCGTACTTATCGGCCAGCAGTTGCGCTATCGTGACGCCCGAGACCGTGGTGGTGCCGGCGCCGTTCACGGTATTCGAGAGCGGCCATTTGGGAGCGGGGTTGAGGTTGTCGCAGGTGCCCGGATGGATGTGCGTGGGCTGCGTGCCCGTGGCACCCGTGAGATTGACGACCACCACCACGCCGGCGCTGGCCTGCGTGAGCGTGGCCGTGCCGCTTTCACCGCTGTGGTTCTGCGGGTTGAGTGTGACGCTGAGGGTTTGCGGGCTGCCCGATCCGCAGCCTGCGGCTAGAGCGAGCGCAGCGAGCGCTGCCGTGGCAAGGCTGGTGCGAACGAAATTCATAAGCTCTCCTTCATCCGAAAAGAACGCGTTTCTCAGGGAGTCATTCCCCAGCAGGCGGCCGACGACACGCCTCGGCGCGAATTAGCGGCGGCTACGGGTCTTGGCGGGGTGCTTGGGGCGGAACGGGGCGCCGACCTTATATGGCTTGGTGTGGGAGAGATCTTCATCCACGTCGTCACAGCCGATGGGGGTAAACTCGCGGCAGTCGCCTGGGCGGGCGTCGTAGATGCCGCAGTAGTAGTGACCGCTGCCGCTGCCTTTGAGGAAGACGCAGTTGTCGGCCAGATCGTCGGTGACTTTGCGCAACCAACCTACGTAGAAACCATCGGCCGAAGGGCGCTCGATGATGTACTCTTTCATCACTTGCGTATACGTCATGCCGAAGTGGTCGGCGATACGCTGTACGTCCGCGCGGCTTACGAACGGCTCGTATCCGCTGCAGCATTCGGCACATCCCGACGGACACGCGATGTTGTCAGGCATGTCCTTGAGGTGCTTGCGCGCCATTTCGATCACGCTGCCGACCGTTTTTACAAACTCCGCGTCGTCGTTGTACTTGTACACCCACTCGCGCGCCGTAATTTCGTTGACGTTGTAAAAGCGTTCGGTGCGTTCGTTGTAGGTGATCGTGATGTGCTCTTCGTCGATCTCGATCTTCTTGACGCGTTCCATGGGGGTGGCGTCGAGCAGTTCGGGATGGGTCGCTTGGCCCGTTTCGCGGGTGAACTTCCGTAAATTAATGAGGTCGATGGTCTCCATAAGGGCTGTTGCTTCGAGTTCTTGCGGGTGCCGCCTGTGGCCGTGCGGTAAATAGCGAGCATGCAGACAGCCATAGGAGTCGATCTCGGCGGCTCGCACGTAACGGCCGGCGTGGTAACGGACACCGGCAAGATTCGCGATCAGCACGAACTGGACATCGACAATCGCTCCTTCGATAACGTCGTTGCGTCCATCGTCCAGGTCGTCGAGAAAGCGCTTGCCGATGCAGGCAGCGACGTTGCCGGTATCGGCATTGGTTCTCCGGGCAACATCGAGCCGAAATCCGGTGAAGTGATCTTTTCGCCGAACTTCGGCTGGGAGAACGTGCCGCTGGGCAAAGAGCTACGCGCGCACTTCAAAAAGCAGCAGCTCTTCATCGGCAACGATGCGCGCTGCGCGACGCTGGGTGAATACACGTTCGGCACCGGCAGAGGGACCAAGAACTTCGCGCTGCTTACGCTGGGCACGGGCATCGGCGGCGGCATCGTGGGTGACGGCCGCTTAATCCTGGGCAATCGCTTCGGTGCTGGCGAAATCGGGCACCATCAAATCCGACCGACCGACGGATTCGTGTGCGGCTGCGGCAAGATCGGCTGCTTCGAGGCGCAGGCGTCGGGCACCGGGCTGCTGCGCCACGCCGTCGCGCTTGCACCTTCGTTTCCGCGTAGCGCGTTACTCGACGTACCGCGTGAAAAGCTCGGCTCGAGGAAAATTCGTAAAGCCGCGCAGGCCGGCGACGGTCACGCGCTGGCGGCGTGGCGCAACTACTGTTCCGACCTTGCGTTGGGACTCGCGAACGTCATCGCGTTTACGAATCCGGAACTCATCGCATTGGGCGGCGGCGTCAGCACGGCTGGCGACTTCATGCTCGACGGCATCCGCGCGCGCGTCGACGAACTCACGACGATGGTTCCCAAGAGCACCACGCGCATCGAAGTCGCGAAGCTTGGCAACGACGCCGGTCAAGTCGGCGCCGCCACCATGGCATTTCGAGGCGGTCTCAAAACCGAGGCGGGCGAATAACGTGTTGTCACGAATTATCGAAGCGCTGATCGCACTTGCGGCCGTCGCACTCGCGTTGGAAATCGGTGTGATGATGATGCGCGCGATGCAGCATCGCGACGATCCGGAAGCGCATGCTAGCGCCCGACGCGCTGCACGCACCTGGACCTACAGTATTACGATCGTCGTGCTGCTGGCTTTCGTCGGTTTGGCGATTGGCTGGGGGGTGTGGCCGTTGGTCGCGATTCTGATCGTCGTCGTGCTGCTCGGCCTCGCCGCGTCGTTCCGCAAATCGACGCAGCGATAGGCGTTTATACGCCGGCGGCTTGGCGCAGAGGCGTGGCGACGACGTATTCTTGGGCCGGGATCGTGCGCGTGTTGGCGACCTGTGCGATGAGCGCGGCGATGCGGCGCGACGAACGCACGGGAGCAACCAGGCCCTGATTGCGGCGAATCTGTTCCAAACGATCCGGCGTGGAAATCATGCGGCGCACGGCCGAGACAACTTCGGCGTTGCCGTGAATCGCAACGTCGCCGAGCGCGTTGCGGCGCACGAACTCCACATTGCCGCGCTCTTGTCCGGGCACGTAATCGTAGACGACGACGGGCAACTGAGCGGCGTTGGCTTCGGCGAGCGCCCCGGGGCCGGCTTTGGTGACCAAGAGGTCTGCGGCGTGAAAGAGCTCGGGAATCTTATCGGTGAAGCCCATCACCGTCATCGGCGTGGGTAGCGTGATCGACATCTCGTCGAGTTTCTGCTGTAGCGGCTCGTTGCGCCCGCACACGACGACCATGTGAATCGGCAGGCGCGCTTTCGCAAGCGCGAGTGTGGTAGAGAGCAGTTTGCCGCCGCCTTCGCCGCCGGCCATCAGCAGCACGACGGGAAGGTCGATCGGTAAACCCAGCTGCGCGCGCAGGTCGGATTTCTCGCCGTCCACGTCGTCGAACTTCGGATGGATCGGATGACCCAGCAAACGCAGGTGCGACGGCGAGATGCCGCGCGAGAGCGCACGTTCGTACACTTCGCGCGCCGGAACGACCACGGCATCGGCTTGCGGCGTGAGCCACGATTCGTGCACCTTGCCGAGATCGGTGATGACCGTGACGATGGGGATGTGTTCCATGCCGGCATCTTCGCGCGCGCGCAGGGCTGCGTGATTGAGCAGCGGGTGCACGGAAACGATGACGTCGGGCTGATAATCTAAGAAAAGATCGCGCAGACGCTCGCGATAGAGCGGTTCGCAGAATCGGACGAGGGCACGGTAGCGACGTCGGCCGTTGGTTGCATAATAGAGCGCGCCGTAGACCGGCGGTACATAGCGCAGAGCGGTGGAGTATCCCCAGCCGATTTGCGAGAGCGGGAACGAAGAGTGGGCGGCGACATCGTCGATGCGGTGTTCGAATGCGTAGGGGTGTTTGATTTCGTCCAGCGCTGCGGTAATCGCGTTCGATGCGCTGCGGTGCCCACCACCGGTATCCGAAATCAGAAACAGAGCCCGTTTGGTCATGCGATCTCCCGTTAAGCTGCCTGCGCCGGAGCGCGCTTTGCGCGCCGCGATGCGGCATTGCGCGTCCGGCGGCTCGTCGGGGCGAGCCACGCCATCAGCGCGCGAGCCGGAGCGTCGTAGAAACGAAAAATGTCTCCGAACTCGACGTCGGGGTTTCGGTGGTGGCCGTCGTGGTCCTCGGGAAGCACGACGAAGAATGCGCGCAGCGCCTTGGCCAGGGGGGCGGGCGTCCGCCAGCCGAGCTCCGTGGTATGGCGCCACCACACATGCAGTTGGCCGAGCAGAAGCCCGGCGAGCGCGCCTTCCCACGACCAATGCCACGCCGCGGCCGCGACCGCCAGGTAGGGAAGCGCGCCTAAGATGCCGTCGAGCAGCACTTCGGGCTGCTTCGAGATGACCGCATGGTCCCAATAGGAGCGCCGACGATCGTGATGCGTTCGCAGGTGCAGCGTAAACCAAAGATGCTGCGGTACGTGATAGAAGAATGTGGAGAGGAAGTCTCCGATGGCGAGAACGGCCAATGCCGTGACTGCGAGTACCATACGATCGATGCGACCTCTAAGAGGAGTGAGTGCCGGGCTCTCGTTGGCCCTGTTGTGTGCCTGCGGGATGCCTCCCTCTGGTGGTTACCCGCTTCGCGGCACGGAGTTACCTCTCGCGGACCATCTTTTCAACGTTGCTTCCCGCTGGCCGCACGATCCGAGCGACCGTGACGGCCTGTACGGCGCCCGGCCGATCTACGACGGCGCGTCCGTCTCGAAGCCGGAGATGGCCATCGCGCGCGCCATCCTGCACACGAACCTGCAGATTGCGCCCGCCGACGCCCTGCTCTTTGCGCGCGCGACGGTGCTGGACGCGCGCGCGAACGGGTTGCCGCCGGAGTTTCTGGCGGCAACGCTGCTGCAGGAGTCGGCATACGATCCGCGCGCCATGTCGCCGGCCGGCGCGATCGGCATCGGCCAGTTCATGTTCGGCACCGCGCAGGATCACGGCGTGAATCCATTCGACCCGTACGACGCGATCGCGGGCGCGGCGTCGCTGCTGGCGGGCTACGCGGCGGCCTATCGCGGGCGGTTTGCGAACGCGCTCGACGTCGCGCTGGCAGCGTACAACGCCGGGCCGGGTGCGGTGGAAGCGTACGACGGGGTTCCGCCCTACGCGCAAACACGAGAGTACATTGCGGACATTTTCGAGCGCCAGATGCAGATTTTCGGCTACGAAGCGGGCTCCATACGGCGGGGCGGAGCGCTTTTCGGAGAATAGGGCGCCCATGAAACGTACGTTTGCGGCCCTTGGCGGCCTAGCTCTTGCGTCGCTCCTGGCCGGATGCGGCAACGCGTCCGACAACCTCGCGTTCAAAGCGCCCGACGGCTTTACGGCCAAAGCCAGCGTCTTGGGCATGGTGCAGATCTGGACCGGAGGCACGTCGGCGGATCAGTCCATGATCATGCTCACGAAACTTCCGGTGAAGAAGGACGTCGTCGATAAGAACTTTGCGCCGATCGATTTGAGTTCGAGCGCCGGTCTGAAGAACGATAAGACGACGGTCGAGTCGTCGAAGCAGATCACGATCTGCGGCAATCAGGCCGCGCGCTTCGTGACGATGAGCTCGGAAGCCGCCGCGCCGGCGGATAAGAATAAAACATCGCAGAGCGCCAAGCAAGTGCAAATGGAAATACTGATGACGAACGTCGGCAACAACACGTACATGGCGATGTACATGCATCCGAAGGCCGACAAGCCCGATCCGGCTGCAGAGGCCGCGCTCAAAACCGTTTGCGCCAAGGCGTAGGCGGTTAAAGACCCCGCTATCGGGGAAAGGCAGGCCAAATGTCGGAGCTGACGCGTGTCTCGGATCGCCTGGAAATCGTTACGCTGCCCGCACCCAAGCGCGCCGGCTTTGCCGAAGACGTCGCGCGGGGGCTGATCGCCGAGCACAAGGTTCTCCCGTCGAAGTATTTCTACGACGATATCGGCTCGATGCTTTTCGACGCGATCACACTGCTGCCGGAATACTATCTCACGCGCGCCGAGACCGAAATACTGCACGAATGGGGCTGGGAGATCGTGCGGTCGCTCGAAGAGCCCGTCGAGTTTCTCGAACTCGGCAGCGGTAGCGCGGTGAAGACACGTCTGCTTATCGACGAAGCGTTACGCGCGCAAGGATCGCTGCATTACAGCCCCATCGACATCTCCTCCGACGCGCTGCGCGCGAGCGCCGTCGCGTTGGTCGAAGCGTATCCGGCGCTGCGCGTGCGCGCGTATGCCGCGGATTATTTCGACGTACTCGACTCGCCACAGTTAAAGTTCGAACGACGTGTGCTGGCGATGTTCATGGGATCGAACATCGGCAACTACTCGCCGCCGGCCGCCGCCGCGTTGCTGGAGCGCCTCGCCGGTAAACTGCGCGCCGGCGACGGACTGCTGTTGGGCGCCGATAAGAAGAACGACCGCGCCACGCTGGAGGCCGCGTACGACGACCCCACCGGCGTCACCGCCGCGTTCAACAAAAACGTGCTCGCGCGCATCAACCGCGAGCTCGGCGGCACGTTCGACGTGCGCGCGTTCGAACACGTAGCGCGCTACGACGAAGAGCTCGGCTGCGTGCGTTCGTATTTGGAAGCGCGCGAGGCGATGCGCGTGCGCGTGGAGTCGCTCGATCTCGACGTCGCGTTTGCGCGCGGCGAACGCATGCACACCGAATCGTCGTATAAGTTCGATGCGACGCAGATCGCGGAGCTGGCGCGTGCTGCCGGATTTCGTTTGGCGTCGTCGTGGACCGATCGCGCGAACCGCTTTGGCGTCTATCTCCTGGTGCGCGAGTAACGTTCGACCGCGCGCAGCGCGGCATCGACGACAACGGCCAGTAGCATCACGCCGATGCTGCCGACGAGAATACGCTGTGGCTGCTTGAACGCGAGACCTTCGAAGATCAGCGTGCCTAAACCGCCGGCGCCTACGTAGGCGGCGAGTGCGGCAATGCCGATCATCGCGATCGCCGCGATGCGAATGCCGGCGACGATTGCAGGCAGCGCGAGCGGAAGTTCGATGCGGCGTAAGACTTGTGCGGGCGAGAGTCCGACGCCCAAGGCCGCATCGGTCTGCGCGCGCGGAACGTCGCGCAGACCCACGGCGACGTTACGCACCAGCACGAACTGGCCGTACGCAACCAATGCGACGAGCGACGTAGCGAACCCCAAACCGATCCAGCGCACCAGCACCGCCAGTAGCGCGAGGCTGGGAATCGTGTAGATCGCGCCCAACACGCCGATTAGCGGCGTGCCGACTCTCGGATTGCGCGCGGCCGCGATGCCCAGCGGCAGCGCGATCGCCAGCGCCACGACCAGCGCGACGGCGACCAGCAGCACGTGGGCGCCGGTAAGCTGCGCGACGCGCGCCCAATGCGCTACGAAGTACTGCATCGCTTTTGGGCGCGACGCAGACGGAAGTCGCGCAGATCGTCGTCGTCGCCGGCGAAGATGTCGCGTACGTACTCGTTCGCGGGATGCTGCAGCAGCTCGACTGGCGTGCCGTGCTGCGCCACACCGCCGCCACGCAGCACCACGATGCGGTCGGCCACGCGCAACGCTTCGTCCACGTCGTGCGTCACGAAGAGCACGGTCGTGGAGAGGTCGCGTACGATGCGCATCAGCTCGTTCTGCAGCGACGCGCGCACGATCGCGTCCACGGCGCCGAACGGCTCGTCCATCAGCAGCACAAGAGGCTGCGCGGCGATGGCGCGCGCGACGCCGATGCGCTGTGCTTCGCCGCCCGAGAGTTCGTGCGGATAGCGGTTTCGATAGCGCTGCGGATCGAGCGAAACTTTTTCGAGCAGGTCGTCCACGCGCGCGGCGATGCGCTCGCGATTCCATCCTAGGAGGTCGGGCACGACGCCGACGTTTTGCGCCACCGTCATATGTGAGAACAATCCCACCGCCTGAATCGCGTAGCCGATCGAACGGCGCAGTGCGACGGGGTCGAGCGCGGCCGTATCGGCGTCGTCGATCAGCACACGCCCGCCATCCAGCGGAGCCAAACGATTGACCGTGCGCAAGAGCGTCGTCTTGCCGCAGCCCGACGGTCCCAGCAGTACCGTGAACGAGCCCGCGTCCACGGTGAACGACACGTCGTTGACGGCGGCGCGGTCGGCACCGACATAGCGCACGCGCACGCGGTCGAAACGAATGGACGAGCCGCCCGCGCTAGCGCTCAGCTGAAACCCCCGGCAAGAAATTTCTTGGCGACGTCGGCGGGATCGGCATCCTCGCGTTCCACCGCAGCGTTCATGGCGCGCGCCGCCGTATCGGTGATGCGCGGTGCCACGGCATTGAGAATGGAAGCGATCTGCGGGGTCGCGGCGAGCGCCGCTTTGCGCACCACGGGCGCCACGTTATACGCAGGCCAGAAATTTTTGTCGTCGATCAGCACCACCAAATTGTTGACCGCGATCTCGCCGTCGGTGGTGAACGCCGTCGCGACGTCGGCCGCGCCGTGCAGCAGCGCGTCGTACTTCAACCCGATGTCGTACGTGCGCGTTTGTCTGAAGTGGAAGCCGCCGTAGAACTTCTGGAGACCCGGCAAGCCGTCGGGACGCACGAGAAACTCCTGAATGGTCGCCAAGCGCAGTTGCGGCGCGGCGACGGCCAGCTGCGAAAGCGTGGCCAGATGATACTTGCGCGCGATCGCCTGCGTGGTCGCGAGGCCTTGCGAATCGTTCATCGGCGACGGCGTGAGCCAAACGGCGTCGTACTGCTTCGCGTACGCGGCTTTCACAGCGGCCAAGATGGCGGCGGGGCTGTGCAGCGGCGCGCGATGCAGCACGTCGATGAGCGCCGTGCCGGTGTATTCGGGGTAGAGATCGATGTCGCCGCGCTGCAGCGCCGCGGTGGCGATCTCGACGGAACCTAGATCGAAGCGGCGATCGACGTGCAGGCCTTTGGCTTCGAGCGATTGCGCGTAGATTTCGGCGATGACAAACGATTCGGTGAAGTTCTTCGAGCCCACGCGAATCGCATGGCCGGAGCCGCACGACGGCAGCAGCGCCGCGGCGCCGAACATGCCCAGGGCTTGCGCGCGCGAGACGTTCATGCCGGCACCGAACTGCGGCGCGAGAGCAACGCGCCCGCGCCTTCGACCAACAGCGCGAGAACCGCAACCGTTAGCGCGCCGAGATAGAGCGCGCTCGCGTCGTCGGTCTGCAGTCCGCGCACGATCAAGTCGCCCAGCCCCCCCGCCCCGATGAACGTGGCGAGCGTGGCGCCGGCCACCACCTCGATGGCGGCGGTTCGAATACCAGCCAGCGCCTGCGGCAGCGCCCGCGGCCACGCTACACGCGCGAAAATCTGCGGCGCCGACATGCCGACGCCGCGCGCGGCATCGATGGCCTCCGGCGGTACGGAGCGCAGCCCGCTGTCGGTATTGATGACGATCGGCGGAATGGCCAGCACCACGAGCGCCGTCACTGCCGTCGCGAAGCCGAAGCCGAAGAACGGCAGCACGAACGTAAGTACCGCTAGGCTGGGCAGCGTTCGCCCGACCGATGTCAGCGCGATGAGCGGCCCCCGCAGTGGACCCGCGTAGGCGGCCCAAATGCCCGCCGGCACTGCCAGGGCGCAGGCGATCGCTAGTGCCGCAGCGGCCAGCGCTACGTGCGTGCGGGTATCGGTCAGTAGCTCGCTCATCGAACGAGAGTTTCCCGCTGCTGCGTCGAAACCCACTTATTCCTGATGCTGGCCAACGCCGGCCCCTCCGCGGGCCAACCTTCGCGTACCGCCGCCCCGGCGGACGACCGGAGCCACTTTCTCAGCCGCGAGCTGTCGTGGCTCGCCTTTAACGACCGCGTGCTCGAAGAAGCGCTCGATCCTAAGACGCCACTGCTCGAGCGCGTGAAGTTCGTGGCGATCTACGGCAGCAACCTCGATGAGTTTTTCATGGTGCGCGTGGCCGGCATCAAACAGCAGATCGAAGCGGGCGTGTACAAGCGCTCCGAAGACGGCCGCACGCCCGGCGAGAACTTGGAATCGATCTCCACGTACCTGCGCGAGTCTCTCGAGAAGCAGACGCATTTGCTCGAAGACGAACTTCTGCCCGAACTCGCGGGCGAAGGCATCGCAATCAAGCGCGTGGCCGAACTGAGCGAAGAGCAGCAGTACGCACTCGAACGCGTCTTCGACGATCGTGTGTTTCCCGTGCTGACGCCGCTGGCCGTCGACAGCGGCCATCCGTTTCCGTACATTTCGAACCTGTCGCTGTCGCTGGCGGTCGAGTTAGAAGAAGTCACGCGCGATGGCGTGACATTGCGTTTCGCGCGCGTGAAAATTCCGCCTAGTCTCCCACGCTTCGTGCCGGTGGAGGGCGTGCCGCAGGGCGAACGCTGGTTCGTACAGCTCGAAGATTTGGTCGCGCGTCATCTCGACGCACTTTTTCCCGGCATGGAAGTGCGCGACTCGTATTTGTTCCGGGTAACGCGCGATGCCGACATCGATTTGCAAGAAGACGAAGCCGACGATCTGCTTGCCGCGATCGAATCGGAGCTGCAAAAGAGGCGTTTCGGCGAGCCCGTGCGCTTGGAGATCGAGCGCGGCATGCCGGAGTACATGCGCGATCTGCTGCTCGAGGAGCTCTCGCTCTCGAAGATCGATTGCTACGAAGTTGACGGCATCGTGGCGCTGCGCGATCTGTGGGCGTTCGTCAATCTCCCCGGCTACGAAAAGCTACGCGAAGCGCCGTTTACGCCCGCGATCCCCAAGCGTTTGATTGGCGTGACCGACATGTTCGCTGCGATTCGCGAAGGCGACATTTTGCTGCACCATCCGTACCAATCGTTCGATCCGGTCGTGCAGTTCGTCACACAGGCGTCGCAAGACGAGCGCGTGCTGGCGATCAAGATGACGCTCTATCGCACGTCGGGCAAAAACTCGCCAATCGTGCGCGCGCTGCTGGAGGCCGCCGAGAACGAAAAGCAAGTTGCGGTGGTGATCGAGCTCAAAGCGCGCTTCGACGAAGAGAACAACATCGAGTGGGCTCGGCGACTGGAGCGCGCGGGCGCGCACGTGGTGTACGGTTTCGCCAACCTCAAGACGCACGCGAAGGTAACGCAGGTCGTGCGCGAGGACGACGACGGCATTCGCCGCTATCTGCATTTCGGCACCGGTAACTACAATGAGAAATCGTCGCGCCTCTATACGGATTTGAGTCTCTTCACGTGCCGCCCGACGTTGGGTGGCGACGCGGCGCAGCTGTTCAACGCGATGACGGGCTTTTCGAAGGTGAGCGACTACGAATCGCTGCTGGTCGCGCCCATCAACATGCGGCGCGACTTGGTTGCACTGATCGAGCGTGAAACCGAGCACGCGCGCGCCGGGCGTCCCGCAGGTATTCGCGCGAAAATGAACGCGCTGACGGACCCGGGTTTGGTGCGCGCGCTCTATCGTGCGTCGCAAGCCGGCGTGCCGATCGCGTTGCTGGTGCGCGGCATGTGCGTGCTGCGCCCGGGCGTGCCGGGCTTGAGCGAAACGATTCGCGTACGCAGCATCGTGGGGCGTTTTTTGGAGCACTCGCGCATCGTGAGTTTTGTGAACGCGGGCGAGCGGCAAGTGTTGATCGGCTCGGCTGACTGGATGGGCCGCAACTTGGATCGGCGCGTGGAACTCTACGTTCCGGTATTGGATCCGGCGATCGCCGAAAGGCTCGACGGACAGTATCTGGCCGTGTTGTTGGCCGATAACGTGCGAGCGCGCGAGCTGGAGCCCGACGGCCGATATCGGCGCCTGGCGCCGACGGTTCCAGGCGACGTGCCGGTGGATGCGCAGCGCGTCTTTTTGGCTCAGGCTCAAGCTTTGTAACGCATCGGCAATCTGCTTTCAGCTCTTCAAGGGCTTCTAAACCGCGCTTTTGCTGACCAGAGAGGCCAATAGAACGGGGGTCGTGCTGAGCTGCGACCCCCGCTTTTTTTGGCCGCAGCTTGCTTAGCGGCCGTTTTCGGCCCTAGATTTTTGTCGCTGTCCAGGCAGGGCTCAAGATTCGGCCCTTGAACCCTCCGCCCGAGCGGTTTTAATCCGCCGTTAATCGCAGTGTAATCTGCATCTAATTTCGACGAACCTACAATGCGTGGGGCGCAAAGTCGGTCTTAACAGGCCGTAATAACGCTCAAGCATTGTTCCATTTTTTCTGGAGGATGTGTGACTAAGTATCTTCGCATCCTGGCCGCAGTCCTAATTGCGGCGCTTACCGTTGGACCCGTGAGTGCGGCAACGGCAACGAGCGCGGCGCCATTAGTAGTCGGCCAGGCCGGTACCGTAGGAACGGTTACCGGGTCGCTACACGATAACTCCGGCGCGCCGATCACCGGCGCCCGCATCACCCTTGTCGGTCCCAGCCGCTATACGACGGACAGCGACGCGAAGGGCTCGTTCACCATTTCGAACGTCGCGCCGGGTATCTATCGCCTGGACGCGGCAAAGGCAGGTTATACTGCGGCCTCGGAGCCCGATCTCACCGTGTTTGCGGGTCAAACGCAGACGCTGGCAATCGTGATGGATCAGGCTTCGTTTGAATCGCTACGCACGATCGCAACGGTTCGCGCGGTGGCTCCGGGCACGTTCAACACCGGTACGGCTACGGTTAACGTCGTCAATTCGCAGACGTTCTCCGATCAAGCGCAGCCGCAAGTCACGCGCGTACTCAACCAAATTCCGGGCGTTCAGATCAGCCTACCGTCGAGCAGCGGTAACGGCGCGGTACCGGGTGCGATTACGTTCCCGAACATCCGCGGCGCGCTCTCCTACGAAACAGCCTCGCTCATCGACGGCCATCCGCTCTCGGTCGGTCAGTACGGCGACTACGTCACGACGTTCCTGAACAGCTTCTTGCTGGGCGGCGTCGAAGTCGTTAAGGGTCCCGGTGCCATGTCGCCGCAGACCAACTATGCCATCGGCGGTACGATCAACTTCCGTACCAAAGATCCGACGCTCAACCCGACGCCCTACTATACGTTCGGCGTCGACAACCGTGGCGGTACGTTCTCGAACTTCGGCTTCTCCGACACCGTCGGCAAGCTGGGTTTCGTGGCCGACATCGCAGGGATGAACATCCCGTCTGCCGTCAACGGTTCGGAGCAGTATTTCAATCCGACCAACAACGGCACGGTCTGTCCGCCTGGTGCGCCTGCGGGAGCTGCGTGCAGCGTACTCAACAACGGCGCGTCCGGCGACCGCGCAACGTATGTCCCGGGTACCGCCAGCAAACTGTACAACAACTTTCCGCTGGTGGCGTGTTGCTATCCGGTTAGTGGAGACTACAACAGCCAGGGGGAGCTGCTCAAACTGCGCTATAAGTTCTCCGACGCGACGACCGCGACGGTGAGCTATTTGGGCAGCCAGACGACCGCCGATCAAAACGGCAATACGTCCTCGCTCACCCCGAGTCTTTTTACTCCGGCTGCAACTTACACCGGAACGAGCATGGTGCCCAACCAGCAGTTCATGATGTCCAGTGTCTTTGCCGGTGCTCCCGAAATCGAGAACAACAACGAACCGATCCTCCAGGCTGAGGTTCGAACGACGTTCCACAACGATACGATCCTGGCACGCTGGTACAGCGCGGCAATCCAACGTATCATTACCGCCGGCTCCGATGTCCATAGGCCGTTCGTTGAAAATGCGAACCTGTGGGGCAGCACCTACGACTCCACCGGGAAGATCATTAACTACACGGGGCAGAACGTCCCGATCTACTTCTACAACTTCTTCACGCAGAGCGAGATCGATAATCTCACCGGCTATTCGCTGGAATACGATCATCCGATCGGAACGAACAACACCCTTACCTTAGCGTGGAACAACACGAAGTCACTCACGAGCACGGGCGAACTCGAATCCGACGACGCGTATTGCTCGTTCTTTGCCAGTAAGGCTTGTGCGGTCAATCCCACGGCCGGCGCTTTCTGGGTGGCCAGCAGTCTGATCCCACAGGGCTCGGGCCAGATCTTCAACACCTACATGCTGCGCGATCAGGCGAACATCGGCGACAAGCTGAGCGCCGTCATGACGCTCTACGAAAATACCTATAAAAGCACGTATCCGATCGCATCTGGTCCCAACGCGCTTCTCTTCGGCCCGAATGCGAATGATTGGACGTTTAATACGCACACGACCAATCACTTCGACGAGCGCTTCGGCTTCACGTACCGGCCAGAACGCAACACGGCTCTGCGCCTATCGTTCGGTTCGGCAATCTCGCCGCCGTATCTGGGTCTGCTGTCCGTGCTCAACGGTTCCGTCAGCCCGGTGAAAGGTCAAGCGCAGTACATACAGACAATCAATGCCGGTACCTTGAAAGCGGAGACGGCGTTCGGATGGGACATCGGTGCCGACCATCGCATGAAAGATGGCATCACGTACGTCTCTGCAGACGCATATCTCACGAACCTCTTCAATGCGTTCATCACGCAAACGTACGATAGCGGCACCATCTACGATTGTGGTACCGCGCCCGGCTGCCAAGGCCCCGGCGAACTCTTTTATAAGGCAAACGTCAACCTCAACAACGAGCGCTACGAGGGCGTCGAACTTAACGTTCGTCGTCTACCGCAAGTCGGCTTCGGCTACAGCCTGGCCGGCGGCTTGCAGCGCGGCTTTGCCTACAACCTGCCGCCGTGCTTCTATAGTTCGACCACGACGAATTGCCACGCATACAATACCAACCTCGCGGTCGTCTCCGATCGGAATAACTCCGGTAACGCGGTCAACTCGTCCAACGGCATTCTGAACGGCTTCTCCAACCAGAGCATTCCGTACCTCAACGCCAATGGCGAGGTATCGTACACGTTCGGCAACGGTGCGTACTTTTCGTTCGGTGCTACGGAATACGGCAAAAACAATTCGTATTACGCGCAGCCGTTCGCGATCGGGTACCTGACCGCTCGTTATCCACTCAACCAGAACGTCTCGATCCAAATCTCAGGCGACAACATCTTTAACTCGCTCAATGGGTTGTTCCCGATTCAGGGCGGCGGCGTACCGATGTCTTTGGCCGGCGCCCCGGCCGGATCGCCTGCAGGCACGCCGGCGCTCGGCGCCACTTACGGCAACGTCCTTGGGCCGGCTACGTGGCGTTTCGTATTGACGAAGACGTTCGGCGCTTCCAAAGACAGCGGCCGCTCCAGAAACTCATCGCGGTAGGCGAAGAAAGGCTCTTTTCATGCTCATCAAACGCATAAGCATCGCCGCCGCGATCGCCGCCCTTGGGGTCGCTGCGGCGTGCTCCGGCGGCGGGAACAATCCGACGCCGGTCTACCCGGTACCGGGCGGAAACGTCACCGGCCAACCGTTCACGTTTACGCCGGTCGGCGGCTATAGCGGAACGGTCTCCATCGGCGGCTGCACGGGAGCGTCG
>CAJDWF010000016.1_pt1 | contig 35370 bp, 34 predicted proteins | sample 7391541 | NCBI WGS metagenome assembly CAJDWF01 (sample SAMEA7055727, study PRJEB34461) | soil metagenome | biome: terrestrial ecosystem; feature: Peninsula; material: soil | place: Antarctica | collected 2016
GATATTGCCGTTGCGATCGTTTTAGGAGGGCTCGCAGCTCCGCCTGCTGACATTGACCGCGGATCTCCCCGTCGAACCTATTTCAGCCCCGCGACCGTCGCCTACTATAACACAGGCGTAACCTGCTCGGTTACGCCCATGGGGCGCAACCGAGCAGGTTACGCCCATGGGTTGTACCGTTCGTGCGGGACTATGCGGCCGAGGCCGTTCCTCTTTCGGCGTCGGTCTTCCACATCTGCTGTAGCAGCGTCGAGACGATCATCAAAATGATCGCGCCGATCAGCGTCGGCAGCCAGCCGCCCTTCACGTTCGGCGAAAGCCAGACGGCCAAGCCGAAGACGATCCAGTTGACGACGATCGAGAAGATGCCGTGCGTCAGCCAGGTAATCGGCGCGCTGACGAGGCGCAGCACCGGACCCAGAAGGGCATTCACGATTCCGAAGATGATCGCGAGGATGATGATGGTCCAGGCGCTGAACGCACCGAACCCAGCTCCGCCGGCGCCGTTACTGAATCCGGGCACCAAGCAGACGATGAGCCAGAGGACGATGGCATTGATGATAAACCGGATGAGAAACTGCATGCTCATTCTCCTAAAACGGTTTTGACGCTCGACGCAAGTGCCGGCGTCATGCCTTTCACTGCTGCGATCTCGTCCACACTCGCTCGACGTATCGCGGCAAGTGACCCGAAGGCCGATAAAAGTCGCTTCTTGCGAATCGGCCCAACACCTTCGAGGTCGTCCAGGGCCGAGCGGGTCATCGCCTTGTCGCGACGCTGCCGGTGGTAGGTAATGGCGAAGCGGTGGGCTTCGTCGCGCAGACGCATGACCAAGTGCAGCCCCGCTGAGTTGGGCGGCAACACGACGGGGTCGGACTGGCCGGGCAAGTACAGCCATTCGTGTTCCTTGGCAAGCCCTGCAACCGCCAGTCCCGTCATATCCATCTCTTCGAGCACCTCGACCACCGCGTGGAGCTGGCCCTTCCCGCCGTCGATGAGCAGCAAGTCCGGTTTCTTGTTGAACTTCTCTCGCCGCGCCAACTGATCGCCAGGACTATCGCCGCTTTCGCCATCGGTTTCACGACGCAGGTAGCGCAGGCGTCGGCGCAACGTCTCCTGCATCATTGCGAAGTCGTTGGGACCGCGATCGTACTGAATCTTGAACTTGCGGTAGTCGCTCTTCTTCGCGCGCCCCTCCACGAACACGACCATGCTCGACACCGCGTTGGTGCCTTGGATGTTCGAAATGTCGTAGCACTCGATGCGATGCGGCACTTCGGGCAGCTCCAACGCGTCGGCTAGCTCCGTAAGCGAACGCGCCTGCGCGCTCTCCTGCGCTTCCTGATGCGCGAGATATGCCTTCAAATTTTGCGCCGCGTTCTTCTGCACCAGGCGCAGATACTCGGCCCGCACTCCGCGCTGCGGCACCAGCACGCGCACGCGCTGCCCTTTGAGCGACGAGAGCCAACCCTCGATCACCAGGCGTTCGTTGGGCTCGGCGGCAATGAGCACTTCCTTCGGCACGGCGCTCGCGGGCGCGCGGCGCCGACGCGCTTTCTCCGGCACGGGCACCCCAATGTCGCGCGCTTCGCGCGCTTTGGCAAACGCCGAGACGTTCGGCAACTCGGCGTTGCCTGCGGTGCGCGCCGTATAGAACTGCTTGAGGAATTCGCCAAAGAGCGTAGCGTCGTCCGCGTCATGCACGCCGTCGAGCATGAAGTTCTCTTGGCCGATCAGCTTACCGCCGCGCACCATGAAGACTTGCATGCAGGCCTGACCCTGCGCGCGCGCCGTCGCCATCAAGTCCATATCCAGGCGTGATTTCCAGACGACTTTTTGACTCTCGGTCACGCGGCGTACGGCTCGAATGCGGTCGCGCACGCGTGCGGCCGTTTCGAAACTGTACGTCTCGGTGGCAGCCACCATGTCGTTCTGCAGACGCGCCAAGAGCGAGTCTTGTTTGCCTTCGAGGAACATCACCACTTCCTCGATGGTGACATCGTAATCGGCTTCGCTCTGATACCCCACGCACGGAGCCAAGCAGCGCTTGATATGGTACTGCAGGCATGGCCTGCGGCGCCGCCCGTCGATGGGCTCGCGGCACGTGCGCAGCGGAAAGACCAAACGCAGCAGGTCGAGAAGTTCGCGCAGGCCGTGCGCGTCGGTATATGGCCCAAAATATCGTGCGCCGTCGTCCTTGAGTACGCGCGTGAAGACGACCCGTGGGAACGGTTCGTTGGTGACTTTCAGGTATGGATAGCGCTTGTCGTCGCGCAGCCGCACATTGTACGGCGGCTGGTAGCGCTTGATCAGATTGGCTTCGAGGATCAGCGCTTCGATTTCGTTGGTAACCACGATCGTGCGAACGTCGGCCACGCGTTCTACCATCGCGCGCGTCCGTACGTGCAAATTAGCGCTGTCTTGGAAATACGACCGCACGCGATTGCGCAGTGATATGGCCTTGCCGATGTAGAGGATCTCGCCGTCGGCGTCGATCATCTGATAGACGCCGGGCGCGTCGGGAACCTGTGCGAGCGTTTCTTTAAGCGTTCGTTCCTGCCCGTTTCTTGGCGTTTTTGCGCGACCGCAGATACCACACGCTCGCGACGATGAGCACCGCCAGAACGGCTAATGCCAAGATCAGCATGCTGCCATCGTGAAGGCCCGACTTGATCGCATCGAGGTTATGCCCGAAAAAGTACCCGAGCGCCCCGAGCGCGCCGCAGAACACGATCGAACCGGCCAGCGTCCACGTATAGAAAACCGCTAAGTTCATGCGCGCGATACCGGCCGGGATACCCACCAGGCCGCGCACCACCGGTACGAATCGGCATATGAAGATCGCGAAGCTGCCATAGTGCGCGAAAAACCCGTCGATGCGGTCGAGTTCGTGTTCGCGAAAGCGCACGTACTTGCCGAAGCGCAGGACGAACGGCCGACCGCCGAAGCGGCCCACCACGTACGCTAGCGTCTGCCCGGCCAGCTCGCCGGCCACGGCGACGCCGATGGTCGCATAGATGTTGGGCAGATGCCCAGTCGCGCTAAACCAACCCGCCAGCGGCAGAATGACTTCGGCCCCGACGGGCGCACCGATGTTGCCGGCGGCCAGACCGAGGAAGAGACCGAGATAACCCCACTGGTCGATAAGGTGAACGACCAACTGCTGCAGATGCTCCACGGCTGCTCCTACTCCGCAGCGCCGGCGGGGTTTCGCCCAGCCGAACGGCGCAAAATTTCGGCGGCCAAGCTGCCGCCTTCTCCGCGAAGGGCTTGGAAGAGATCGGCGGGCTCCACATCACGCTCGCCGGCCAAGCCCTCGGCCATACTGACGATCTTGCGGACGCGCGGCGTGATGAGAATACCCTCCCAGCCGCGATCCTCACCGGTTCCAAGAGAACGGCGTACCTCGGCATGGACTTCGCCGGCGTCGATCCGCTGGCCGGAGAGAGAGGCGAGAATGGCGGGATCCTGCTCTTGAAGAAGCGCTTCGAGCAGATGCTCGGCGCCTACATAGTAATGGTTGTGATTGCGACACTCTTGCTCTGCGGCGCGCAGTACGCGACGCGAGGCGGCGCTAAATCGTTGAAACAGGGCCAACTCTCGAATAAATTTCGGGGCGACACGATTTGAACGTGCGACCTCTTCGTCCCGAACGAAGCGCTCTACCAAGCTGAGCCACGCCCCGAAAAAGGCTCTCGTACGATCTCATTGTCGGGTGCGGACGCGTCGGCTCCCAGCTCGCGAAGCTCCTCGATACAGACGGCCACCATATCATCGTCGTCGATCAAAATCCCGCATCGTTCAAACGCCTGGGTCAAGACTTTAAAGGTGATCTCGTCGTCGGCACCGGCATCGATTACGACGTGCTCAAACGCTGCGGGGCCCGCACGGCCGACGGCTTCGCCGCCGTCACCGATGGCGATAACCGCAACATCATGGCTGCGCTGATCGCGCAGCGTATGTTCAAAATCAAGAGCATCGTCGCGCGTATCTACGATCCGCCGCGCGGTCAGCTCTATCACGAACTCGGCGTCAAGACCGTCATCCCGACGACGATGATCGCGAAGATCATTCGAGACACGCTCATCGACGCGCCGTGGGCGCCGGGCCAAGCCTTCGACTACGGCAACGCCACGTCGCTCGCCGCCACCATCGCGCCAGGCGACGCCGGCAAACGCGTTGCCGATATCGAGCGCGCGGGCACCGTTCGCATCGCTGCCGTTCGCCGCGGCACCAACGTGCTGGTGGCGCACAACGACCTCACGCTTGAAAAGGGCGACGAAATTAACGCCATCGTCGCGCCCGAAGCGATCAGCCTCTTCGCAAAAGCTTTCGACGACGCGCGGCCGTTGCCGCAGATGAGCGCCTAACCGATGTTTGTGGTAATCGTCGGCGGCGGCAAGCTGGGATCGTATCTCACGCGCGCGCTGCTCAAGCAAAATCACGAGGTGGTCGTGGTCGAGAAAGACGACCGCAAAGCCAAGATGCTCGATACCCTCATCGACAGCCGCGTGACCGTGGTGGGCGACGGCTGCGATCCCACCGTGCTCGAGCAGGCCGGCGTCGAACGCGCCGACGTGGTCGTGGCCGACACCGGAGACGACGAAGACAACCTCGTCGTGGCGCTGATCGCCAAGCAAAAGACCAAGGCTCGCTGCATTGCGCGTGTCAACAACCCGCGCAACCGACTGATCTTCGAATCGCTCGACGTCAAAGACCCCGTGATCGTGATCTCGTCAACCGAGATCATCCTCGACGTCCTCAACGCCCAGGTCAACGCCTGCACCGACGCTTCTTAGGGTTTCGAACTCTCGCGATTTATGATAGCTGCGAACGCTTGAGTTGCGGCTCGATCGTCAACGTCGTAAGCACGATCGTGACGATGACGATCGCAAACGTGGCGTCGATAATGGGTTGGCGCCCGGCCAGCGACAGCGGTAGCGCTAACGCGAGTGCCAACGACAAAGCGCCGCGTACGCCGGCAAGCTGGATAATCACTTTCCAAGCGCGTTCGAGTTTGGGAGCGAGCGTCAACAGGCCATAGGCAAGGATCGTGCGCGCCGCGAGCGTCGCAAGTACTGCGGCAATCACGAGCGCCGGCTCGCTGACTAAATGTCCCGCTTCCACCGCGGCGCCGATGAGAAAGAACAGCACCGCGTTGGCGGCGGTAGCGGCTCCACTCCATACGCGAACGATCATCACGGCGATGCGGCCGGCATGGCTGCGGCGATCGGCTTCGCGCAGAATCATCGCGCACGCGATCACGGCGAAGATGCCCGACCAGCCCATGCGAACGCACGCAAAATACGCAGCGTATGCGGCGGCAAAGCTAACGACACTCTGGACGAACGCTCCGAGTTCCTTACGTGCGATGACCGCTGCGATAAGGCCAAACATGACGCCGACCACGATCCCGAGCGCAGTGCCCAGCAGCGCCGAGCCCACGAGATGCAGTGTAGTGTGCGAGCCCGTTGCGAGCGCGGCGGCCAGCGCGGCCTGATAGAGCACCACCGCGATAGCATCGTTGAGCAGCGATTCGCTCTCCACGATCGTCGCGAGGTCGTGCGGCACGCGCATGCGTTTGAAAATCGCCACAACGGCAACCGGATCGGTGGCGCTTACGATCGCGCCCAGCAGGAGCGCGGCGGCAACCGATAAGCCTGCAAAGACGTGTGTTGCCGCGGCGACCAGCGCGGCCGTAAGCGCGACGCCGGGTAAGATCAACAGCAAAATTGCGCGTCGGCGCGCAAACATCGCTCGCGGGTCGAGCTGCCAGGCACCTTCGAAGATCAGCGCGGGCAAAAACACGCTGAGCGTGGCATGCTGAAACGGTGCGGTGAGATCGCCTCGCCAAATTTCACCGGCGATTAAGCCCGCGGCGACCAATGCGGCGATATGCCAGACGCGCATCAGTGCGTGTGCGTGAAGTTGCCGACGCGCACGTGCGCCTCGGCAATCGCGGCGATGGCAACGCGCATGCCAATCGGACGTTTTGGACGGCCGACCGCATCGAAGTACCATTCGGGATCGATGTTGAGCGTGCGAGTTTGGATCATGTCCACGCGCACGTCGTGCAAAAACGCACGCATCGCCGCGATCTCTTCTTCATCGTCAGTGATGCCGGGGTGCGTGAGCAGGTTGAGCGATACGCGCAGACGGCGCTGCGACGCCAACCGGATCGAAGCGAATACGTCGTCGAGCGTGTAGCCGATGGGACGATAGTATGCGGCATATGCGCCGGGCCGAAACGAATTGATGCTCACGCGCACCGCCTGCAGGCCCGCGTCGATGCAACGTCCGAGCGCCGATGGCATCGAGCCGTTGGTGTTCAGGTTGATCGTGCCGTTGCTGCGTCGCGCGCGAATGCCTTCGATGGCGCGCGCGATTTCGATGCTGCGCAGCAGCGGTTCGCCCTCGCAGCCCTGACCGAACGAGACGATGCCGTCGTCCACGCGTTCGAGATGGTGCACCGCCACGCGGATCAGGTCGTCGGCTTCCGGCTCGTAGGCGATGCGCAGTTGCGGCGAAGGTAGCCCGGCGTCGGGCTCTTGCTCGGAGATGCAACCAACGCAGCGCGCGTTACACTTCGGCGAGACCGGCAGCGCGGCTTCGCCTCGTTCCAAGAACACGTTTTGCGCGGTAAAGCAGCCGTACTCGCGCGAGCAGAGCGCCACTTGCGCCAGCACGCGATTGTTTGGATCCTCCGCCACGCGCCGATCGAGCAGCGCTTCGAGTTCGCCTTCTACGAAGTAGCGCGGTTGCCAATCTTCGCTTTCGTCGGTGCGCATGGCCGCCACGTACAATTCGTCGTTCACCACGCACGCAAACGTATAGCCAAAGAGCGGCAGCGTGGGCGCGTTATCGTCGCGCGCGTAGGCGGGCACTAGCAGCCGCGTGTACCCGGCCGGCAAAATCGCCGAAAGCGCGAAGCGGCGACGCTCTGCGCCCGTGGCGGTCAGCGGATGGCGCCCGGGAAGAATCGCCGCTACCGTGCCCGGCGGTGCTGGAATCAATTCGTCGTGCAACGGCGGGCGTACGAGGCCACCGTCCGCCAGCGGCGAGCGCTCCTCGTCGAAATAGATGCGCGACTGCCGATCGCAGTACGCCAGGCCGACACTCACGCCAGCCGCTTTTCAAAGAGATTTTGACTCTTCATGCGCGCGTAACCGTTACGTTCGTAGAAGCGGTGCGCGCGTTCGCGCAGCACGTTCGAGCGCACGCGTACCACGCGAGCGCCGGCTGCGCCCGCCCAACGCTCGACAGACTGCAAGAGCGCCAAGCCGATGCCGGTGCTGCGGTATTCATCTTCCACCACTAAGCCGTCTACCAGCACGCAGTGCGATTGCAGCAAATGCGCCTCGATGCGCGCTTCGATCCACCCCACCACGCCAACGCGCGGCACGACGGCAACGAAGATCTCGTGCTCGCCGCCGCGCGCTGCCAACATTCGCGCCGCATACGCTTCGGGCACGTCGTAGCCCAGCTGATGCGCCAGCGCGCAGATGCGCGCGACATCGCCCGGCAGCGCTTCGCGCACGTGCAGATCCGGATCAGGCAACGGGGGCATCGTTAAACGTGCCGTCCAGAACGCGTTCTGCCGGACCGATCAGATACGCGGAGGTCGAGCCATCCCACTCCACGCGCAGCAGGCCGCCGGGTACGCGAATCTCTATGGGCGATGTGCTCTTGCCCCCGGCGATTGCCGCCGCGCCAACGGCGGTAACGCCGGTACCGCAAGCCATAGTGAAGCCGACGCCGCGCTCCCAGTGCCGCACATCAAAAGACTGCGGCCCGCTCTGCACCGCCAGATGCACGTTCGTGCCCCGCGGAAACAACGGCGACTTCTGTAACTCCAGCGCCACGGTAAGCAGATCGATCGCGTCGAGCGAACGTTCGAAAATCACGACGTGCGGGTTACCCATGTCCACGAAACGCGCATCGGCAAACGGCAGAACCCGATCGTCGAACCGCGGCACGCCCATCCCCAAGCGCACTTCGTAGGGATCGCGCGAGAGGATATGCGTCTCGATAATGCCGGCCAGCGTTTCCACGCGCAGATCGCCGCCTTCACCGGCTTCGTCGAGATAGCGCGCCACGCAGCGCATGCCGTTACCGCACATCTCGGCTTCGCTGCCGTCCGCGTTGATCGCGCGCATTTTGGCGTCTGCAACCTGCGACGTTTCGATCGACAGCATTTGATCTGCGCCGAGGCCAGCATGGCGATCGCACGCAAAACATCCAAACGCAGCCACGTCGGCGACGCGTTCGCGCCGGTTGTCGAGAACCACGAAGTCGTTGAGTGCGCCATGCATCTTCGTGATCCGAACGGGTCGGCTCACGTCGGCGGCTGTTCCTCGGGCGCCGCAAGCGTAAGTGCATCCTGCGGCGAGATGGTGGAGATAGCGTGTTTGTAGATCAAATGCGTCTTCTGCTCGAACTCGATGGTGAGCGTAAACGGATCGAACGCCCGAATGAGCCCGCGCAATTGAAAACCGTTCACCATAAAAATGGTTACCGGTACGGCGCGGCGCCGAATCTCCGCAAGATAGGAATCCTGCACGCTTCCGGGCATGCGCCTGACGTTCAGAACCAGCCGAGCCTTTCCCTTGCCGCGGCCTCAACGTCTTGCGGCCGTACCCACGCTGTGTCCGATTCCGAACGAAACCACGTGAGCTGCCGACGGGCGTAGCGGCGTGTCGCGCGCGCTAGCAGCGCACGCGTTTCCGCCGCGGTCGTCCAGCCGCGCAGTTGCGCGAGCGCCTGCGGATAGCCGACCGCGCTCGCCGCCACCGCATCCCTTCCGACGCGTTCCGCTTCTTCTAGCAAACCGTCACGCAGCATTTCATCCACCCGCGCTTCGACCCGTGCATCCACCCGCTCGATCGGCACATCGAGCACCAACTTCGCAAACGGGATACCCGCCGAGGCGAGGGTCACGAGTTCGCCGTTCCGCAAGGTTGCATCGGCCGGCGCCAGCGCAATCTCCAGCGCCCGCAGCGTGCGGTAGGCATCTCCCGGCTCCAACTGTGCGGCCCGGCGAGGATCGCGCGCCGCCAACCAGCCGTGCAGAAACTCCGCATCGTGCGTGCGCGCTTCGGCCGCCAGACGCTGGCGCAGCGCCGTATCGTATTGCGGCGCCAGCGCCACGGCGCCGGTGAGAGCCCGCACATAAAAGCCGGTACCGCCCACTACGATCGCGCGCTTGCCCCGGCGATGGATGTCCCGTACGGCTGCCGTCGCATCACGTGCAAAGCGCGCCGCCGAATAGCGTTCGCGGGGATCGAGAAAACCGACGAGGTGATGCGGCACTGCCGCGAGCTGTTCGACCGTCGGCGCCGCCGTGCCGATCGGCATCCCACGATAAATCTGCCGCGAATCCGCACCCACGATCTCCGCACCAAACGCGCGCGCCAGCTCCACAGCCAGCTCCGATTTTCCGCTAGCAGTCGGCCCCATCAAAACCAGTACGCTGCTCAAGACGCAGTGACGTTGGGCTCGTGCCGAACGGGGAAGTTCATGGAGCGCGCGATGTAGCACATCTCGTGCGCGCGCTCGTGGAGGTTCACTGCGTCGTCGATTCGATCTGCTTGTTCGATCGTCACCTGCGGATGCAGCATCACTTCGGAAAACGCTCCCGAGCCCGCGTGCAGCCCCATGCTGCCCTCCGCCTCGTCGACATAGCTGCGAATCACGATACCCGCCTGCGCGCACAAATGCAGATACCACAGCATGTGGCATGACGAAAGCGAAGCGATCAGCAACTCTTCGGGGTTGTAACGCGCTGGATCCCCTCGGAAGGCCGGAGCCGTCGAACCCGGAATGGTCGCGATCTTCTTCTCCGCGCTCGCCTCAAAGTTGCGGTCGCTCGTCCAGCGGACCGTCGCTGAAAATGTATGTGCGCTCATATTCGTTTAAACATCTTGGCGACGTCATCGGGTGTCAGGCGCACCAGGGTGGGGCGGCCGTGGGGGCAGTGCATGGGGTTTTCGCAGAGCTGCAGACGTTCTACCAGCGTCGACATCTCGGTGGGCTCGAGGCGTTCGCCCGCGACCGCGACCGAATGGCACGCCAGCGATGCCCACACACGCTCGCGCACGTCGCGCTGCTTGGGATCCTCGGTTAGGTCCGCGATGAACCCGCGCAAATCGAAACCGCGCGCGCCATAGCCTGCCGGCGTGGCGACGATGCGATAGGCATCCTCGCCGAATGGCTCGATTTCGAGACCGCCTTCGCGCAGAATATCCACGGTACGATCCAGCGCGGCGCTCTGCGCCGCATCGAGCTCCACCACGATCGGCACCAACAGCGGTGCGCTGGGCGCGTGCTCGCGCGCCCGGCGCACGATTTCTTCGTACGCGATGCGTTCGTGCGCGGCATGCTGATCGAAGAGCAGCAGCCCGCGCCCATCGGTTGCCAAAACGAACGTATCGTTGAGCTGCGTCAGCACGCGCAGCCGCGGCACGGCACTCGCGCCACCATCGTCGGGTATCTCCGCGAAAAGCTCCTGCGCAACGCTTTCCGTGCTGCCGAACGCGGGCATCGCAAACGAAATGCCGCTACCGACGTTCTCGTGAAAGCGTTCGGTCGCATGCGCGCGCAACGTGTGCACGATCGTGCGCCGCACGGTATCGAATGTCTGGGTTGCGTAGCGCAAACGCACGTCGCTCTTGGTGGGATGAACGTTTTGATCCACATGGTCGGGCGGCACATCGATGAAGAGCGCGCCGTACGGATGACGTCCCGTCATCGCAAACGTGGAGTAGCCCGCCGTCCACGCGCCCGCCATCAAGGTGCTGCGAAGTAAACGCCCATTGACGAAGAGCAACTGCATGCGACGGTCCGGGCGATCGCTGCCCGGTTCGCTGATGAACCCCGCTATGCGTCCGGTAAACGATGCCGCCGCGCTGGAGTCGAGTTCGATCAAGTGCTCCGCCGCGGAGCGTCCGAATACCATCGCCAGCCGCTGACGCGCGTCGTCGGTCGCCGGCATGGACCACACGTCCTTTCCGTCGTGGCGCAACGCGAACGCGACGTTCGGGTAGGCCAGCGCGAACGACGACAGCCAGTTCGAGATGCGGGTAAACTCCGCACTCGCGCTGCGCAAGTATTCGCGGCGGACCGGAACGTTCTCGAAGAGGTTCGAGACCGAAACGCGCGTTCCCAAGGGCGCCGGCGCCGGTTCGGGCGCGCCCGCTTCTTCCGCATGCGCGAGAATGCGCGTGCCGATCTGCGCATCGGGCATACGCGTAACGATCTCCAACGACGCGATGGCCGCAATCGAGGCCAGGCCCTCCCCGCGAAATCCCAACGTCGCGACGCGCTCTAAGTCTTCAGCGCGTGCGAGTTTGCTGGTAGCATGTCGCCGGACCGCCCTCGGCAAGTCCGACGGATCGATGCCGCCGCCGTCATCAATCACTTCGACGAGATCCACACCGCCGCGCTCCACGTTGACTCCAATGCGCGTCGCGCCGGCATCGATCGCGTTCTCCACGAGTTCCTTCACCACCGAGAGCGGGCGTTCGATGATCTCCCCCGCCGCAATCTGCCCGATCGTAACCGAGTCCAGGACGTTGATAGTGCTCACTCGATATGAATGAATGAGAGTTGGCGCTCGGCCGCGGTGGTTTTGGAGAGGCGCTTGCGCAGCGGGACTTGCTCTTCGAGGTCGGGTTGGCCGGCGATGGCATCGGCGATGTCTTGGGCGCGCGCGATCACGGCATCGGGCAAGCCGGCCATGCGCGCGACCTCTATACCGAACGAGCGCGACGAACTGCCGGCCTGCACGCGATGCGAAAAGACCGGCGCGCCGGCGCGCGATGTATTCTCGACGGCGGTGATGTGATAGTTCGCAACCAGCGGCCAATGATCGGTCAGCGCGCACAGTTCGTGAAAGTGCGTCGCAAAGAGCGTCACCGGCGACTGGTCGTCGAGACCCAGCAAGTACTCGCAGATGGCCTGCGCGATGGCGAGGCCGTCCACCGTCCCGGTGCCGCGGCCCACTTCGTCGATCAGCAGCAGCGAGCGGTTCGTGGAGCGGCGCAAGATGTTGGCCGCCTCCGCCATCTCCATATAGAACGTCGATTGCCCCGACGCTAGGTCGTCACCGGCGCCGATGCGCGTGAAGATGCGGTCAACCACGCCCACGCGCATCGACTTGGCCGGCACGAACGAGCCGATCTGCGCCATGATCGCCAGCAGGCCGATCTGCCGCAGGTACGTGGATTTGCCGCCCATGTTCGGCCCGGTCAACAAAATGAAACGATGCGCGTTGTCCTCGATGCGCAGATCGTTGGGCACGAAATTCGTGCGCAGCACGGCTTCCATCACCGGGTGGCGGCCGTCCACGATATCGATTTGGCGCGTGTCATCTACCAGCGGCCGCACGTATCCACGATCGGCGGCGCATTGCGCCAGCGAAGCCAGCACGTCGATCTCGGCGATAGCATCGGCCGCGCGCAGCAGGTCGTCGATGCGCGCGCCGATACGGTCGAGCAGCGCGTCGTAGAGCTGTTGCTCCAAACGCAGCTGCCGTGCTTGCGCCGTGCCGATGGCCAGTTCGAGTTCTTTGAGTTCCGGCGTTACGTACCGCTCGCCGTTGGTCAGCGTCTGCTTGCGAACGTAATCCGCCGGCACCGACTCGACTTGCGACTTCGTGATTTCGATCGAGTAGCCGAAGGCACTCGCGTACTTGATCTTCAATGACTTGATGCCGGTGCGTTCGCGCTCGCGTTCTTCAAGATCGGAGAGCCGCCCGCGCGCGTCGGTACGCAACGCCGCGCACTCTGCCAGTTCGGCCGATGCTTCGGGACGTATCACGCCGCCGTCGATTAGCTGCGCGGGCGGTTCGTCCACCAGCGACGTCTGCAGATCGGCCAGCATCTCGGAGAAGTCACCGATACGCGCAACGTACTCGCGCAGATCCGGCGGCGCTACTTGGCCGAGCGGTCGCAGCACGCCGAGCGTGCGCCGCAGCGATGCCAGATCGCGCGGCATCGCTTTGCGGAAGCGCACTTTCTGCGCGATACGTTCCAGATCGAAACAGCCGCGCAGCAGCTCGCGCATGGCGTCGCGGCGGGTGTGATCGTCGAGCAACGTCTGCACGGCATCCTGGCGCTCTGCAATCGTAGCCGGTTCCACCAAAGGCGCGAGCAGCCAGCGCGCCAGCATGCGCGATCCCATCGACGTCGCGCATGCGTCAAGCGTTGCCAACAACGTCGCCTGCGCGTTCTGCCCTTGCGCGCGCGTGATCTCGAGATGCTTGCGTGTATTTGGATCGAGCGCGAGAAACGACTGCCTGCGATAGAGCCGCGGCGCGGCCAGCGCGTCGTGCTCTCCACTCACGCCGGTGCGCTTGACGAATGCGGCCAAAACATCAAGCGCGCGATGCACTCCCAGCGATTCGTCGCGCGAAAATGCGTCGAAGGTACGGCGTTCGCGTACTTCCACGATCGCAAGCGCCGGCGCGGCCAGCCGCGCACCCATCGTTTCGATGGCCTGCGCCATCGTCACGCGAACGTCCGCCGGCAGATCGGCTACGACCTCCGCAGGCCCGATGCGTCCCAGTTCTGCCAATAGTTCGTCATAAGCACTTTCGCCGGTTAATGCAGTCGCCGAACAGTAGCCGGTCGACACGTCGGCATACGCAAGCGCAAACGAATCGCCCACCCCCGCGATCGCTGCAAGATAATTGTTCTGTTTGCCGTCCAGCAACTGATCTTCGATCAGCGTTCCGGGCGTCACCAAACGCACGACATCGCGGCGCACCAACTTGTTCGCCTGCGGCACTTCCATCTGCTCGGCGAGCGCAACGATATAACGCTGCTGAACCAAGCGCGCGAGATACTGTGCGAGCGCATGATGAGGCACGCCCGCCATCGCCACGCGTCGACCGCCGCCCGCCTCTTTGCTGGTGAGCGCGATCTGCAGCGCGCGCGCAGCGGTCTCTGCGTCTTCGCCGTAGGCTTCGTAGAAATCGCCGACGCGCGAAAGCAGCAGCGCCTCGGGATGCTTTGCCTTCATCGCGAAGTACTGTTCGAGCATCGGTGAGAGTTTAGCGGTCGGCTCGCTCACCGCGCCGCCGTCAGCAGGGATAGCACCGGGCGCCGAACCGGAGTGCCCGGGTCGTCGAAGCGGCTTGCGCGGCGAAGAACGGTGCCGGTGCAGCCCCACACGTGCGCTTCGGAAATCTCCACGTCGAGCCACGGCTCGCTCGCATAGCGCTCGGTGGAATAATCGTCCGGCTTCGGCACGATCAGTGTGACGTTATCCAACGTTTTGGCCGCAAGTTTCGCGGCGTCTTTTTTCGATTCGCCGTGGATCAGCGCGCGCACCGTACTGCCGACCTTGCGCGTGTGATACGCAATCGTGGCGTCATTCTGCGCGGCATAGAGCCGCTCGAAGCGCGCGTGCGCGACGTCGCGCGGCACCTGCTCCCAGTTCGCCGCCGGCGTGCCGCGGCGAATGGAATAGATGAAGCTGTACGCGTTGGCAAAGATGCCGGCCTTCACGTAGTCGAGCGTGGCTTCGAAGTCGTCGTCGGTTTCGCCGGGGAAGCCCACGATAATGTCGGTCGTAATGGCCCAGTCCGGCAGATAGCGTCGAAACGAATCGACGATGCTGCGAAATTTCGCCATGTCGTACTTGCGATTCATGCGCCGCAGCATGGCATCGCTGCCCGACTGCAGCGGCAAATGCACGCGTGGGTTAAGCTGCGGAATGTGCGCGAGATCTGCGACGATCTTCTCGGTAAAGTCTTTCGGATGCGGAGAAATGAACGTCAGGCGTTCCAGACCCGGAAGCGCTGCGACCGCCCGACAGAGATCGCCGAAATCCGCATTCGTTGCCGGGTCGCGATAGGCGTTGACCGTCTGACCCACCAGCATCACTTCGCGCGCGCCCTCGGCGATGCGGGCGCGAACTTCGTCGAGAATCACCGGCATCGGGCGATGGTCGAACCGGCCGCGCACGTGTGGCACGATGCAGAATGTGCAGTAGTACGAGCAGCCGCGCTGCACCGTCACGAACGCGCGTAGATGCGTGTATGCGTCGGTCACGCAGTCGGCGCTGCCGCCCAGCGGCATCACCAGCGCGCGCTCTTCGGAAAGTTCGGTCTCTTCGAAATCTGGACGCCACGTAACGAGCGTGTCGCCGAGCTGCACGAGTTCGCTCGTGCCGAACACGCCGTCGAGGTGCGGCACCTTCGCCTGCATCGTGTTGCGGTCTTGCTCGGCCAAGCACCCCGTTACGATCACGCGCAGCTGCGGATCGGCATCTTTGAGCGCTTTGAAGTGTCCCATGCGCCCGTAAGCGCGGCGCTCGGCGTTATCGCGCACGGTGCACGTGTTAAGCACGATCACGTTGGCTTCTTCGGCCGCAGCGGCGACGGTATAGCCAGCCGCCGCGGCGCGATCCGCGATATATTGCGAATCGGCCTCGTTCATCTGGCAGCCGAACGTTTCAATGTAGATACTGGCCATAGTCGGTGGGGGTCGTCATCTTCGCCGAAAGGCCGGGCTTCCCGTTTCGCGAAAGGCCAAGCCGCCCATGGAAACCCAATCGCTTCGCCCCGCGCTCGTCGCCATCGTCGGCCGGCCCAACGTCGGAAAGTCCGCGTTGTTCAATCGGCTGCTCGGCCGCCGCCTAGCCATCGTTGAGGATACGCCGGGGGTCACCCGCGATCGTCTCTACTCGCTAGCCGAGTGGACGGGCCGCACGTTCAACCTCGTCGACACCGCCGGCATCGACCCCGAAGCCGACAAGGCAGAAGATGGCGGAGAGATTTCGCGCGCCACGCGTCAGCAAGCCGAAGCCGCGGCGCAAGAAGCGGACGTGGTCGTGTTCGTGGTCGATGCTAAGTCCGGGTTGCATCCGCTGGACACCGAAGTTGCCGCCATCCTGCGGCGCACGAAACGCCCGGTGGTGCTGGTGGCAAACAAGGCCGAATCACCCAGCGCGTCGGCGTCGGCGATCGGCGAGTTTGCACCGCTTGGGTTTGGCGCGCCGTTCGTCGTCTCGGCGATTCACGGCGAAGGCACCGGCGACGCGCTCGACCGTATTGTGGAACTGCTGCCGCCCGACAGCGGCGGCACCGCGATCGACGGCGAGATTTCGCTCGCGCTCATCGGGCGCCCGAACGTCGGCAAGAGTTCGCTACTCAATGCGCTGCTCAACGAAGAACGCGCGCTGGTTTCCGAGGTTCCGGGAACGACGCGCGACGCGATCGACACCGTGCTCGAACGCGACGACGGCAACATCCGTTTAATCGATACCGCAGGCGTGTACCGCAAACCCGAAGCACACGGCGCCATCCAGTATTACGCGGCGTTGCGCTCACTCTCGGCAATCGCGCGCTGCGACATCGCGATTCTGTTGTTCGATTCGGTGGTGGGCCTCACCGCGCAAGACCGCCGATTGGCCGGTATTGCGATCGAAGAGCGTAAAGGCCTGATCCTCGTGGGCAACAAGTGGGATCTCGCCCGCGAACAAGGGGAATACCAGCAGTCGGATCTCATCGACGTGATTTACGATCAACTGCCGTTCGCAAAGTTCGCCCCGGTAACGTTCTTGTCCGCCAAGACCAAACGTCGCTTAGGTAGTCTACTGCCGCTGGTGCGCAAAGTTGCGGAAAACCTCGATCGCCGCGTACCGACGGCGGGCTTCAACACGATGATCCGCGACGCGGTGATGACGCATCCGGCGCCCGCACATGGCGGCAAGGTCTTTAAGATTCTGTACTGCCATCAGCCGGCCGCACATCCGCCGCTCTTCGTCTTTCACTGCAACGATCCCGAGCTGGTGCCGTCGCACTACAAGCGTTTTTTGGAAAATGAAATCCGTCGTCACTACGATTTCGAAGGCGTGCCGCTCACGCTGGAGTTTCGCCCGCGCAGATCGGCGGATGAAGAATGACGCCGCTCTGGATCGCGATCGCCGTTGCCGCCTTTTTGTTAGGCTCGGTGCCGTTTGGGATACTGATCGGCCGCGTCTTCTTCCGCACCGACATCCGCTCGCACGGCAGCGGCAACATCGGTGCGATGAACGCGCTGCGGTCGCTGGGCAAAACCGGCGCGATCGCCGTGCTGATCCTCGACGCGCTCAAAGGCTTCATTCCGGTTTTTGTCGCAGCGCGCTGGTCCGGCAGCGAAGTCGCAACCGTCGTCGTTGCAGGCGCGACAGTGCTGGGACACTGCTTCTCACCGTGGCTGGGCTGGAAGGGCGGAAAGGGCGTGGCGACGGCGCTGGGAGCGCTCTTCGGATTGAGCTGGAAGACCGCGCTCATCGCGATCTCGGGATGGATCGTCGGCGCGTTGCTCACGCAGTTTTCGTCGGTCGGCTCGATGATCGGTATGCTGACCGCGCCGTTTACGCTCTATTTTTTCACCAGCTCGTGGGTCTACACGGTCTATGGCGCCATCGCCGCGCTCTTCATCATCTTCACGCACCGCGAAAACCTGCGGCGCCTGCTCACCGGAAGCGAGAACCGCATTCGTTTGGACCGCACCCGTGCTCGGGAGCCCGACGAGCCGCAGAACCCCTAGACGCCGGCGAAAGGGCTCCCCGCCGGATACTGCGTATTGGGCGAAGTCATGATTTCATCGAACGATTTTCGCAACGGCGTCACCATCGTCATCGACGGCCACCTGTGGACCGTCATCGAGTTTCTGCACGTAAAGCCCGGCAAGGGTTCCGCCTTCGTGCGCACGCGCCTGAAGAACGTCAAGACCGGAGCCACGGTCGAGCGCACCTTCCGCGCGGGAGAAAAGCTCGAGCGCGCAACGGTGGACAATCGCTCGATGCAGATGCTTTACAACGACGACGACGGCTACCATTTCATGGATCAGGAAACGTTCGAGAACGTCACGCTCCAGCGTGAGATCATCGGCGATCCGGCCGACTTTCTCAGCGACGGAATGGTGGTGGACGTGCAGTTCCACGACAACACGCCGATTGGCTGCGACTTGGCCGCGCACGTTGAACTGAAGATCGTCGAAACCGATCCGGGTTTCAAAGGCGACACCGCCACCAATGCAACAAAACTCGCCAAACTCGAAACCGGCGCTACCGTGCAAGTGCCGCTCTTCGTTGAAGCCGGCGACGTGATCCGCATCGATACGCGCGACCGCCGTTACATCGGACGCATACAGAGCTGAACATTTCTGCCCTTCGGCTCGCACTCGAACTCTTCGCCACCGGCCTCGTCGCAGCAACCTTCGGATCCATGGTCGGCCTCGGCGGCGGTTTTATCGTCGTGCCGGCGCTGCGCATTCTCTTTGGACTCGGCCCCGCCGAAGCGGCGGGCACCTCGCTCGCACTCGTGGTCGCCAATAGCGCCAGCGGCGCGTTCACGTACTTTCTGCAAAAACGCGTCCATATCAAGATCGGCCTGCTCTTAGCCGCCGGCGGCTTTCCCGGTTCTATTCTCGGTGCGGTCGCCGTGCAGTACATTCCCGCGCGAACGTGGGATTGGGCGTTCGCCGCGTTTCTGATCGTCGTCGGCGTCAACATGATCTATGCTCGCAGGCGCATCGCCGCGCGCGCCAGCGACGACGGCGACATTTCGAAGATCGCGGCAATGTCGGTGCCGGTGGCGCTGGTTGCAGGTTTCTTCGTCGGTTTCGTGTCGAGTTTATTCGGCGTCGGCGGTGGCGTGGTCGTCATTCCGTCGCTGCTCTACTTCTCCACGCTGCCCGCGCACGCGATCAGCGCCACGTCGCATTTCGCGATCTTCCTCACATCGCCGGTCGGCTTGATCACGCACGCGATGCAGCGCGATATCCGTTGGGCGTATGCGATTCCCCTCGTCATCGGCGGCCTGTGCGGCGGGCCCATCGGCGCGCGGCTCTCGCTTCGCCTCAACGCCAAGCAGCTCACCGTGCTCGTGGCCACCGCCATTACCATAGCGGCCGTTAGCATCGTCGCCCGCCACTTCTAACGTGGACGGCGGTTCGCCGCCGGCGTGCCCCTCGGCGTTATTTCGGTTTGGTCATTTCCTTGGGCACGACGTATTGGTCGAACTCTGCGGCCGTGACGTGGCCCAAGCCGACGGCGGCCTCTTTAAGCGTGGTACCTTCGTGGTGCGCCTTCTTCGCGATGGCCGCAGCCTTGTCGTAACCGATTTTCGGTGAGAGCGCGGTAACGGTCATCAGCGATTCGGCAAGATACTTGGCGATCACCGGCTCATTGGCTTGCAACCCTTCGATGGCGTGTTCGCGGAACATCGTGCACGCGTCGCGCAGCAGCGTGGTCGAGTGCAGGAAGTTGTAGATCATTACCGGGTTAAAGACGTTGAGTTCGAAGTTGCCTTGCGACGCGCCGAAACTCACGGCGAGATCGTTACCGAAGACCTGCACGCAAACCATCGTCATCGCTTCGGACTGCGTGGGATTCACCTTGCCCGGCATGATCGACGAGCCTGGTTCGTTTTCGGGAAGGATCAGTTCGCCGATACCCGCACGCGGACCAGAAGACAGCCAGCGAATGTCGTTGGCAATTTTCATTAACGCGGTCGCCAACTGCTTGAGTGCGCCTGACGCAAAGACGAAGTCGTCGTGCGACGCGAGCGCCGCGAACTTATTGGGATGCGAGCGAAACGGCAGTTTGGTCAACTCGGCAAGTTTCTTGGCGGCGCGCTCTCCAAACTCAGGGGGCGCGTTGAGCCCGGTGCCGACGGCCGTGCCGCCGATCGCGAGATCGTACAGGTGGTTGAGCGCTTCGTTGATCGCGACCATAGCGCGATCGAGCTGCGCCACGTAGCCGGAGAACTCTTGACCCAGCGTGAGCGGCGTCGCGTCCTGCAGATGCGTCCGGCCGACCTTCACGATATCGTTCCACTGCTTGGATTTCGCATCCAGCGCGTCGCGCAGTTTTTTTACGGCGGGCAGCATCTCGACGATGGCTTCGGCCGCGGCCATGTGCATGGCGGTTGGGAAAGTGTCGTTCGACGACTGCGACATGTTCACGTGATCGTTGGGATGGATCGGTTTCTTCGAACCCATCTCGCCGCCCGCGATCTCGATCGCGCGATTGGAGATGACTTCGTTGACGTTCATGTTCGTCTGCGTGCCCGAGCCCGTCTGCCACACGCGCAACGGAAAGTGCGCGTTAAGTTTGCCGGCAACCACTTCGTCGGCGGCCTGCACGATCAAATCGGTCTTCTCTTTATCGAGTTTCCCGAGATCATTGTTGACCAGCGCGGCAGCCTTCTTGAGCTGCGCCATCGCCTTGATGACCTGCCGCGGCATCACGTCGCGTGGCCACGCCGCATCGCCGATATCGAAGTGGATGAGCGAACGCGCCGATTGAGCGCCGTAATATTTGTCCGAGGCAACCTGGATTGCGCCCATCGAGTCGGTCTCGGTACGCGTTTGGGCGCCCCCGTTGGAAGCAGGGTTCACAGTCGTCATAGCCCGCCTATCTTCGCCCACTCACCCCAAACTCTGCCTCTATAAAGGTCGCAAGAGCCTATCTACCGCCCTCGGTTGGCGGCCCGTTGGACGGTGTCGCCCAGGGCTTCGGTGCCGGTGATTTCGTAGATCGTCAGGGGGAAGCGGCGGTCGAAGCGGCGCGCGTTGCAGCGCGGGCACGAGGCGGGCTTGCCGGGTAGGCGTTTGCGCAGTGCCTCAAACCCGCATTGTTCGCAACGTAGGATATAGCGCTTGGTCGACCCGGAGAGCGGGCGCACCCGGCCGAGATCGTGGTAGATCGACGTGATGCCGCACTCGCGCATTTTCTTCTTAAAATGCGCGCCGTGGCCGGTATCGCGAAAACGATCGTAACACCAGGCGTGAATCATCTCGTGGAGGAGCGTCTCTTCGAGCGCCTCGGGATATTGGCGAAAATGCTTCGGCGAAAGCTCGATAAGCAAGGGCCGGCCCGAGTAGGTGATGCGGCCGACCGAGTTCGAGAAGCGCTCGTTGTAACAAATGCGGCAGTCGGGCGCTTCGCCGTTGAACTTTTCGTAGTTTAGGCGCGCAAAGAGCAACTGCAGATCGGCTTCACTGGGCAGCACAAATGGTTCGTTTCGTCGCGTGTCCAAACGACTCTTCGTGCAACCTATTCAACCACGCGGCCTTCCGGCGCGCATCTACGTCCCGATTCTCGTCGTCTTCGCGCTGATTTTGGTCGCGATTCTGGGGTATTTCCTCGCGGTGGGATACGGAGTCAGCGGCTCCGTCCTCGGTAACGGAAAAGTCGGCTCCGGCAATATCACCCAAACCGGCGGTAAGAGCGTCGAAGGCGGCCCGCCTCCCGCGGTGATGGCGCAACTCCAAACGCTGCGCGCGCGCATCGCCGCGCATCCCAACGACGACGTGGCGCTCACACAGCTCGGCGACATGAATTTGGCCGCCAACCGGTTCTCCGACGCCATTCCACTCTACGAACGCGCGCTCAAAGCCAACCCCGGCAACGTGGCTGCGAAGGCCGGCCTCGCCGAAGCACGCGCCGCACTCCAGCCATAGGAGCAACCGTGAAGATATACATCTCTTGCGACATGGAAGGCACCGCAGGTGTGTGCTCGTGGTCGCAATGTGATCCCTCGAACACCGCAGAGTATCCCGTCTTCCGCCGCTACATGACGCGCGAAGTGCGCGCGGCCGTGGACGGCGCGCGTGACGGCGGCGCCAGTGACGTACTCATTAACGACTCGCACTGGGATATGCGCAATCTGCTGTGGGACGAGCTTCCCGACGACGTACGCGTCATCTCCGGCGCGCGCAAACCGTTTTCGATGGCGCAAGGTCTGGAAGGCTGCAGTGGCGCGTTCTTTACCGGCTATCACGGAAAAGCCGGTGACACCAACGCGACGCTCGCGCACACGTACACCAGCGAATCGCTCTACAACGTCATCATCAACGGTACGCGGTGCAGCGAGGCGACGCTCAACGCCGCGATGGCGGGTTACTATGGCACGCCACTCCTGCTGATTACCGGCGACAGCACGATCGTACATCAAGTAACCGAACTGATGCCGTGGGTAACCGGCGTCGTCGTCAAGGACGCCATCGGCTACTTTGCGGCCAACTCCCTAACGCCCGCGGACGCGCAGGCCGCCATCCGCGCGGGCTCGCGCGAAGCACTCGAAAAAATCGGTCAGGCCAAGCCATTTACCTTCGAAGCGCCGATCACGATGGATCTAGAATTCAACCGTGTGGAGTCCGCCGACTATGTGGACATGATGCCGGGCTTCGAGCGCATCGACGGGCGATCCACGCGTTTCGTCGCGCCGGATTATCCCACCGCATACCGCGCGTTCGTCGCGGCATTCCGTTTGGCCGGCGCGGCCCTGGGGCCGGCATGAAGCTCTATGTTTCGTGCGACATGGAAGGCACTGCCGGCGTGTGCGCCTGGGAGCAGTGCGATGCCCGTAAGCCGCATCCGGAATACGCGATCTATCGCGAGTACATGACCGGTGAAGTGGTGGCGGCGATCGAAGGCGCGCGTGCGGCTGGCGCTGCTGAAACGTTGGTCAACGACTCGCACGGTCCCATGCGCAATCTGCTGCTCGACGAGTTACCGACTAACACGCGGGTAATCAACGGCAATCGCAAGCCGTTCACCATGGCGCAAGGCTCCGATGGCGGCTTCGACGGAGCATTCTTTACCGGCTACCACGGCGCGGGCGGAGCGATGGACTCGGTCCTCTCGCATACCTACTCGCCAAGCACGGTCTACGAAGCGCGCCTCAATGGCGCCGTCTGCAGCGAGGCAACGCTCAACGCTGCGCTACTCGGCCACTACGGCGTACCGCTGCTGCTAATTACCGGCGATCGCACCAGTGTGGAAGGCGTCCAACGGCAGATGCCGTGGGTCAAAGGGGCGATCGTCAAAGAATCCATCGGAAACTTTTCGGCAAACTCCATGTCCCCCAGCGCCGCGCAAGCGTTGATTCGCAACGCCGCGCGCGATGCCGTAAACGCTCGCGCGAAAGCGCAGCTCTACATCGCCGAGCCGCCAATCACCCTCGAGATCGATCTCGTCAAAGTCGAACAGGGCGATCTCGTCGAGATGATTCCATGCTTCGAACGCGTCGCGCCGCGCACCGTCCGCTTCACGCACGACGATTACCCAACCGTGTTCAAGGCCCTCATCTCCGCCCTCCACATGGGCGCACTAGCCTAGCCGTTAGCTAACGCGACGGCGATTTCGATGAGGTCGTCTTCAGAGATCGAGAGCTTGTTGACGGCCGATTCGTAGGCGGCGATCGCTTCGCTGCCGACGTTTTGTGCGGCGCGCTCTTCGCGGATGCGTTTCACTTCGGCGGTGACACGCTGGGCAAGCGCGCTCGACGGCTCGATGCCGGCGGCCGCTAGGCGGTCTGCGTTGGAACGCAAAACCTGCTCGACGAGCGCAGCGCCACTGTGCTTGCCGAAGACGAACGACGTCGCGCCGCCAACCAGCTCGGCGGGAACGGCTTCGTACATGCGGTGGTCGAGAAGCATGGCGTGGGTATGGATGCCGGACTCGTGCGCGAAAACTTTGCTGCCGACAATCGGCTCGTGCTGCTGCATGGGGACGCCGCTCATGCGCTCCATGAAGCGCGCTAACTCGCGAAGCCTTTCGTATTTAAACCCGGGAATCTCGATGCCGTACAACACGCGCAGTGCCACTACGAACTCGTGCAGTTTGACGTTACCCGCGCGCTCGCCATAGCCGTTGGCCGTCACCGAAATCACCGTAAAACCTGCAGAGAGCGCCGTAATCGCATTGATCGTACCTAAGCCGTAATCGTTGTGCAGATGCGCCACCAGCGGCATGCCTGCGGGCAGCGCGCCGACGATGCGCGAGCAGTACCAGCGCGTCGCTTCGGGCGTGAGACACCCCACGGTGTCGGGCCACGCGGGGCGCGTGCCGCCGACGGCTAGGCCGGCCTTGAAGTAGCGGATGAAATATTCCACGTCGCCGCGGCTACCGTCTTCGCCGCCAAACTCGATGTTCTCGACGCCGCACGCGCGCGCATATTCGATCGCATCGCACTGCATCGCGATGTTGGCATTGCGATAGAACTCGAGCGGCAGATCCAGCCACTCGTTCTCGTCTCTGTGCTCGAAACGCAGTAGCGCCTTGCCGATTTTGTACTTCAAGTGCAAATCACTGCCACTCGTAAAAATGAAGAACGTGACGTCGCGCGGGTCGACGTTGGACTCTCGCAACGTCGCAACGGTCACATCGATGTCCTTACGGCTCGCGCGGCACATCACCACGATCTCGGTCGCGCCGATCTCGCCGCAGCGCTTGCCTTCCATTACCATCTGCAACGTGCGCCGATCGCCGATCGACGCAGCCGGAAACCCTACCGACATCACGTGGACGCCGATGGCAGAGAGCGTTTTGGCTATTTCGTATTTCTGCTCGGGCGTGTAGCACACGCCGGGCATCTGTTCGCCGTCGCGCAGCGTTTCGTCGTAGATGCGGATGCGCGATGGGTCGGGGAACGGAACGCTGCGAGTGAACTCCTTAGGATCGCGGATCAGCCGCTCGATCGGTTCGCGAAGTTCCATGCCGAAACGACTTCGTTACGGAGGCGGAGGCGCCTCGTCACGCGGCAGCAGGCCCGCGTCGGCGGCGGCGCTGGAGCGCGCGCTGCGCGTATAGACGCGCATCTCGGCGATATCGCGCGGAAACAGGATCTCCAGCGTCCAGTCGAACGCCACGCGAAGCTTGCGGTCCAACCCCGGCAGGCGCGCGAGATAGTAACTGCGCCAGAGAAACCATGCGAGAAAGCCCGTCAGCACGTAATCTCCCGGCAGCTGCGCCACCGCGCGCCGACCGCCTAAGGACGCCATCATGCCGAGCGCGCTGAATCGAAAGGGTTTCGTGCTGCGCCCACGCAGCGCTGCAACGATGTTGTCGCCGAGCACGGGGCCTTCACGAATCGCATGCTGTGCCGTTGCCGGATAGAAGCCGCCGCCGGGCTTCGGTATAGCGGCGCAGTCGCCGATCGCCCATAGACCGTCGAACTCGGCGACGCGCATGTCGGCGCCCACCACGATCGATCCGCCCTTACCGTGCGGCAGCCCCGATCCCGCCAATGCCGGCGTCGGCTTTACGCCGGCGCTCCACACGATCGTGGACGACTCGATGCGCGCACCGCTCGCAAGCGTAAGCCCCTCCGCATCGGCCGATGCCACCGCGTCGCCGGTGCGTACTTCCACGCCGCGTTTAGCGATCGCGCGCTGCGAATAGGCGCCCATGCGCGGCGGCAAACCCGGCAGCAGCGCGGCGCCGCCTTCCACGAGCGCCACACGCACCGGATGCTCGCGCAGTAGCGGATAGAACCGCTTCACGCTGCGATACAGATCGGCCAGTTCGCCCGCGGCCTCTACGCCCGTAAAACCGCCGCCAACGACTGCAACGCAGAGCAATCGTTCGCGTAGCGCCAGGTCCGACGTCGAAGCGGCGAACTCGAGCGCCCACATTAGTCGATTGCGCAGAACGCCCGCGTCCTCGACCGTCTTGAGCGCGAACGCGTATTGCGCGACGCCCGGCAGCCCGAAGGTAGATATCGTCGAGCCGAGCGCCAGCACGAGATGATCGTACGCAACGCGTTCGGATTCTCCCGAAAGTGTATGCGCGTACCCCACCGTCTTCGCCGCAGCATCGAGCGCGGTGAACTCCGCGAGGATAAAACGCGTGCGGCGCAACTGCGCGCGAATCGGCGTGACCACGTGCCGCACGTCGAGCGCGCCCGAACTCACCTCAGGCAGCATCGGGGTGAATACCGTAAAATTCTCGCGGCCGATCAGCACGATCTCCGCTTCGTCGGCGCGCAGGCGACGCTCCAGCCGCTGCGCGACCGCGACGCCGGCAAACCCGCCGCCCAAGATAACGATGCGCTTCACGCCGTTACTGTAACCATAAGCGGACGGTTTCTCACCGACTTTACGCGAAAGGTTGCCGGGTGAGCCACCCGTACCTCGTCGAGCCCGAGCCGCCGAACAAAGAACGCGGCGTGCTGGCGCGTATCGGCGGCGCCATCGCGGCGGCGATTGCCGTGCTCGCCAAGTTTAGTGGGATCGCCTTTGCCTTGAAATTCCTGGCCATCGGGTGGACGTTCATCCTTTCGCTTGGGCTCTATGTCGTCGCATTCGGCTGGACGTTTGCCGTCGTGCTGATGCTCTCGCTGTTGGTGCACGAACTCGGCCACTACTTCGCGTTTCGCGCGTACGGCTTGCCCGCTCGACTGCCTGCATTCGTGCCGTTTCTCGGCGCCTTCACCGTTGGCTCCGCGCCCGAAGATCCCGAACACGCTGGTCTCATTGCTCTGGCCGGCCCGCTCGCCGGTCTGGCGCTAGCCGGTATCTGCTACGCGATCGGCAGCAGCATGCACGACAGATTCTGGCTTGCCGCCGCGTACTTGGGCGCGCTACTCAATGCAATTAACTTGATTCCAATTCCACCCATGGACGGCGGCCGCGTCGCCGCTTCTATCGTAAAAGCGCAGTCAACGGCGCGCCTGCAGTTGTTGGCGTATTATCTCCTCGCTGCCATTGCGCTCGTCGGCATCGTCATCAACACGCATGGTTCGATGCTGCAAGGCATGGGCTATCGCTAACGCACGTCGATCTGCGTGGGATTCCAAAAGATCATCGACGGACCCGGATTCAGCCCCGTCACCCCATCGCGCATAGTGATATGATCCGTGCGTTGTGAGAGCACCACGAACGGCACGTCGCGCGCCAAGCGCTGCTGCACGAACACGTAGTCGGCTCGCCGCTTTGTGCGATCGTAGGTCAGCAGCGCCTCGTCGAGCGCGCGATCGACGGCACGATCGCAGTAGTGCAGATAGTTCTCTCCCGCAGGCGGGATGCGCGTGCACGCAATTTGATTGCGAATGTCCGGATCCGGCGGCAACGACCACGCGTACGACGTCAGGTCGTATTTGCCGGTCGCCACGATGCCGCCCGCTGCATACGACGCGAAGAGTTGATTCGTCGTATAAATGCGATACTGCAGGGCCACGCCGATCTGCTTGAACCAGTGCTGGATGATCAGCACGCGAGCGTCGAGCCCCGGGTTTCCGGCGGATCCCGCAAACTGCAGCGAGAGCGCCAGCCCGTCCTTATGACGTATTCCGTCCGCGCTCATCTTCCATCCGGCATCATCCAGTAGCGCGGAAGCCGCCTTCAGATTAAACGGATAGCACGGCGCGTGCGCGTCGAACGCCCAGCTAAGATGTGAGATTGGCGTGCACGCGAGAAAGCCGGAACGCCGATCGATGGTGCGCCAGAGATATTTCACGTCGATCGCCTCGACCAAGGCTCTGCGTACGCGCGGATCGCGCAGCGCGGGGCGACCCAGGTTAAAATCAATGTGTCCGTACGAGAGCGTGTCGTAGCCGATGGTGTGCGTGCCGCGAATCGCGCGCGCGTCGTCCAACTGCGCGGTCGGCACACGCACGAGGGCATCTAGCTCGCCGCTGCCGACCATCGTCAGCAGGGAGTTGACGTTTGGCACCACATCGTACACCACCTCACGCAACTTTGGCTTGGGGCCCCAATACTTATCGAACGGCACCATCTCCACGTCGTTACCTCGATTCCACCGCACGTACTTAAACGGCCCCAACCCCACGGGCAGCGAGTTGTACGGATCGTGATTGACATCGCGCCCTTCGAGCAGATGTTCCGGGAGGATCGCCGGATTGCCGACCGGCGTAAAGAAGCGGTTGAGAAACGCCGCGTAGGGCCGCTTAAGGCGAAAGATCGCGGTGTACTTGTCGGGCGTATCTACACGAGCGATATCGTCCCAACCATCGCGCGTGAGTACGTTGGTTTTCGGATCGAGGATTGTTTTTACCGTGAAGGCCACGTCGGCAGAGGTAAACGGCGCGTCGTCTTGCCACAGCACGCCGTGCCGCAGTTCGAACGTGATGCTCTTGCCATCGCGCGATATGAGTCCATTGCGTTGCGCGGGAACCACCAGACACAACGACGGCACCGGATTGCCTTTGTCGTCGAAGACGAAGAAATATCCCATCGTGAACGACGAAAGATCGTTGACCAGCGTCTCGGTCGAGAGCAGCGGGTTCAGGTTGTCGATGTCTTCGCCGTCCGACCAGCGTAGCACGTGTGGCCGCGCTCCGCCTTGCGACAAACTGCCGCCGGCCGAACAGCCCGCGAGCAGCGCCGCGCCGATCAGCGCCATTCCGATCGAGCGGCTCGCCCGGAACGGCGAACGCACTAGATATCCACGTTCATCATGTTATCGAAATAGGTGAATGTCCCGGGCGTATAGCCTTTGAGATCCTTGTTCTCGGCGAAGACGTTATCCGGATAGAACATGACGATGATCGGCACGTCTCTGACGATCTGGGGAATCAGCTTGGCAAGCAGCGCCTTCTGCGTCGCTTCGTCATACGTGCCTTTGATCTGCTGCATCCATGCGTCGGCCTGCGCGTCTTTGTAGTGCATCGCGTTTTGGCCGTTGGGGGGGATTTGATTGCTCTCGTAGATGGTCGAATAATCCGCGCCGGGCTGACCCACCCACGAAAATGTGGTCATGTCGTACTTGCTGCCATAGACGATGCCGCCGTCCTGCACCGCGCCGAAGAAGATGCCCAGCGCATATTTGCGCACGTCCAGACCGATGCCGACCTTTAAGAAGCCTTGACGCATGATCTCGATCTCCTGATCCAGCGCTGGCGAACCCGTGTAGGCCACGAACTGCAGCATGAGTTTGTTGCCGTTTTTCGTGCGAATGCCATCGGGTCCGACGGTCGTCCAACCGGCTTGCTGCAGTAGCGCGATCGCTTTGCTCGGATCGTACGGGATTAGCGGCAAGTGCGGCGCGAGCGGGTTGGACGGCGGCAGAATGGATTCTCCCAATTGGCCCTGCCCATGGTCGATGTCGCGCAAGATCGATTCGCGATCCACGGCATAACGAATCGCCTCGCGCACGCGGACGTCTCGCAGCAGCGGACGCGTGAGCACGAAACTGAGTAGCGCGTAGTCCGTCGACGGCGTCACCACCACGTTAATGGATTTGATCGCGCGCAGCTGGTCGATGAGCGAGAGCGACGCCTTGGGAGCCAAGTCTACGTCGCCAGTCTGCAGCGCCGTGAGCAGCGTGTTGCGATCGGGAATCAGCTTATAGGTAATCCGTTTGAGCTTAGGCATACCGCGCCAGTAGTACGGATTGGCCTCCAGCTCGACCGCGTCGCCGCGGCGCCATTGCGTCACCCGGAACGGCCCGATGCCCACCGGCTTGGAGTTATACGCCACGTTGTTGATGTTGGGAAACTTCGCCAGCAGATGCGCGGGCAAGATGCACGGATTGGCACCGGCCGATCCGAAAAACGTCGGGAGATATGGCCCGTACGGCTTCTTCAAGTGGTAGACAACCGTGTATTTATCGGGTTCGTCCATCTTCGTGATGAGGTTCCAGCCGTCGCGGCCGACCACGTTGTTGGCCGGATTGAGCACGGCGTTCGTGGAGAACACCACGTCGTCGGCGGTAAAGGGTACGCCGTCGGACCAGCGTACGCCATGACGCAAGTGCCACGTGATCGTCTTGCCGTCTTTGCTGATGCCTCCGTTTTTTTGCGTGGGAATTACCGTCAGAAGTTCGGGATACGGCTCGCCTTTGGCGTCGTAGCGCACGAAGTATGCCATCGTGAGCTCCGAAATGTAGCCGATCGTCGCTTCCGTATAAAGATCGGGGTTGAGCGTCGGAATGTCGCCGCCGCCGTCCGCGATGCGCAACCAATGCGGATGGGTGGTGGCATTGATTTCGCCGTTGGTGTTCGTTTGGTCGACCTTCGAGCACGCCGCCAGCAATATGCATGCGGCGAGGGCGAGTGCGATCGAACGCTTCATCAGATGCTGTACTCCCACGGGTTCCAGAAGGGCGAAATGACCGGCGAAGGCGCGAAGCCCTTCAAGTCGGTGTTGTATACGTACGGATCGCGTGCGAAGAACAGCACGATCGTCGGGACGTCCAGCGCCATCTGCTGCTGAATCATGTTGTAGTCTGCCGCCCGCCGCTTTTGATCGATGGTGGAGAGCGCCTCGCGCTCGGCCGCATCGACCTTTGCGTTCTTCCAGAAGAGCGTGTTCTGTCCGCGTGGGCCGAAGTTCCAGGACGAATACAAAGCGCTATCGTCGGGATCGGCGGCGGCAACCCACGAGTAAATCGCCGCGTCGTAGTGCCCGCCCTCCAGAATGCCCGTGCTGCCGTTTTGAAACATCGAGGCGGTCGGATAGTTCTTGACATCGGCTTGGATGCCGATTTGACGCCATTCTTGCTGCAGCAGTGTCTGTATGGCGATGCCTCCCGTGGATTCGGTCGGGGTAGAGAGATTGAACTCTAAGCGTTGACCGTTCTTCACCCGCACGCCGTCCTTTCCGACCGTCCAACCCGCCGCGTCGAGAATGCCCTTCGCCTTTGTCGGATCGTACGGATAGTGCTTGATGTCGCTCGTGTATGCCCAGGAGAGCAGCGGATGCTGATCCGTTTCAGCGGGATAGGCCGAGCCATGCTCTACCTTGTCGATGATCTCCTGACGATTTGTCGCATAGGCAATCGCCTGGCGCACCGGAAGCTGCCCGAGAATCGGGCTCTTCAGATTGAAATCGATGTGACTGAAGACGTACGAGTTAACGCGAATTGCCGTCACGCCGTGGGCTGGGTCCGAAGCAAACTGCTGGTACTGCGGCCAGAGCTGGCTGCTGCCGCGCGCCAGCATATCGACGTCGTGCGATTTGAGCGCGTTGAGCAGCGTGTTGCCGTCGGAATAGATCTTAAAGATCACTTCCTTCAGCTTAGGAGTTCCTTTGAAATATCCAGGATATGCCTTGAGGACCACGTCGGTCCCGCGATCCCAGCGCACCACGCGAAACGGGCCGCTGCCGATCGGCAGCGAGTTAAAGGGCGCGTCATTGATTGAGTTGTTGCCGGCAAGATATTTGCCCAGCAGATGCTTGGGCAGTATCGGCGCGTTGCCGTTTACGCCCCACAGTTGCTGCAGAAACGGCGCATAGACCCTCTTCATGTGCACGACCGCCACGTATGGGTCGCTGCAATCGACGCTCTTGATGTCGCTATAGCCGTCAGTGGCCGCGACGTTGGTGTGCGGGTTCATCACCACTTGCCAGGTAAACTTCAGGTCGTCGCAGGTGAGCTTCTGCCCGTCCTGCCACGTGATGTTGTGACGAAGCTTGTACTTGAGGGTCAAGCCGTCTTTGCTGACACCTCCGTTTGCGATGGTTGGAATCTCGCTGAGCGCGTCGGGCACGGGTTTACCGTTCTGGTCATACACCACCGTATACGAAAATGCGAACTGCGCGATATCGCCGGTAATAGCGCTCGCACCCAAGACCGGGTTAAGCGTTCTTGGATCGGCGTTTTCACCGATCGTCAGCACTCCCGGCGTGGTCCACGTGTGGCGGCCTGAGGCGGTGGTTTGGTTGACCTTGGAGCAACCCTCAAGCAAGAGCGCAGCCGCCAGCAATGCCGCGGCACCGGTACGAAGCTTCATAGGGCGTCCTTAGCAGGTCCTTGGAAAAATCCTCGGACCGGCCGGACGCCTCTGGGTTACAGCTTTAAGTCGCTGACGCCGACGGCGTAGTTATAGTTCTCTTCCGCCGTGCGAAGTCCGTAAAGGGCCGATACGTAATCGGTCTGCGCCTGCGCGAGGTTTGCTTCGGCCGTCACGATGTCGACGATCGTCGCGACACCCACGCGGTACTGCGCGTTCGCAGCGTTCAAGCTCACCTGCGCCGACTGTACTTCTAAACGCGCCTGCACGAGTTGCGCGCGTGCCGAGAAGAGGTTGGCTAATCCAGAACGCACGGTGGATTCGACGCCGAGTCTCGTCGACGTCAACGCCGCGTTGGCCTGATCCAGCGCCGCCGCCGCTGAGGCGACATTGTAGTTCGTCAATCCTTGATCGTAGATCGGTAGTGAGATCGACGCACCGACGGAGCCGGACGGCGCCCATTTCGGATCGTACGGCTGACTCTTCGAGGTGCCCGCACTCCCGCTTGCGGTGATCGTGGGCATGCGCGCGAGTTTAGCGTAGCGCAGATTTTGATTCGCCGCCGCCACGTCATGCTGCGCGGCCATGTAATCCGCTCGTTGCAGCAGCGCCTGCGCTAACGACTTCGCGTACGCCGGCTGCGCCGGCACGGCCGGAGAAGCCGCCGTCGTCTCGACGGGCTGAATCAGCGTATCGGGATCTAACCCGATCGTCGTTGCAAAGGCCGACTGCGCGGCGATCTGCTGACCTTGCGCCGCGACCAATGCGCCGCGTGCTTTGGCCGTCTGGAACTGTGCCGAAGCCATATCCGATCGCGCGGCGGAGCCCGCGCGAATCGACGCGCGCACGCTGTTCTCTTGCGTTTGGAATTCACGCACGAGGTTTGCGTCGGCCGTGACTGTTGCGTCCGCGGCTAACACGCCGTAATACGCCTTCGCGACGGTATTTTCGAGCGTTTGCAAATCGCGCAGCAGCGTATCGCGCCCGGCGATATTGCTCTCGCCTGCCGATTTGATCGCTGCGATCGCCCGACCGCCGTCAAAAATCAGCTGCTGAACGTTGACCGACGCATTGTACGTCGTCAGCATCGACGTTCCCGTGCCCGGCACGGGTGATGGCGACGCACCGGCGCCGTTGCGGCTCGAATTGAAGTCGCGCGTCACGCTTCCGCTGGCGCTGATGCTCGGGAGCAGTGCACCCTTTTCCGCATAGTATTTCGCGCGTGCGGTCTGATAGGTCGCGCGATCCGCCGCGTACGCAGGCGACTCGATCACGGCGATGTCCGTTGCCTGCGCCACGTTGACTTTTTGCGGAATGTTGGCAGCCGCGCGGCGCTGCGCGACGTCCGGCGCCGGCGTGCCGTACGCCGGATACGGCAGCACGCTAGGCAGCGGGCTGGGAGTAGGCGCCAACTTTAGTGGCGCGACCGACGGCGTCGAGCCTTGCGCGCGCACGCCGCTTGGAACGACGCACGACAGCACCAGCGCGAGCGCGAAGCCCGTAATCAAGATTTTCCGCACCATCATTTACCTTTTGCTCGGCGAGGCCGACGGCGCGCCGTTAATCGCGATCGGGCTGTTGTTTTGCAGCGCGTCCGGCCGCGTGGTGATCACCTTTGTTCCCGCGCTAATTCGATCGCTGATCACTCGCGACATGGTATCGGTTTGCAGGCCGACTTTGACGTTGACCTGCTTGGCGATTTGCGTGCCGTTCGGCCCCGCAGCAACGATATACACCGTGTTGCCGGTATCGGTCTGCGCAATCGCATCGCGCGGTACCAGAATCGCGTTTTCAGCGCTTTGCTTGGGAATCGTCACGTTGACTAACATCCCGCCACGCAACACGGCGCCCGGATTCGGCTGGCGCAAGCGAGCCAGATACGAGAGCGTACCTGCCGTCGGAACCGCGTTCACGTTATCGATTCTGCCCGTGAACGTCTTGCCCGGAAGCGAGGATGTGGTAAACGTCACCGGTGCGCCGGCGTGCGTGAAGGACAAGTCTTCGTCCGGCACGTTGACGTTCACCCACACCGCGTCGATGCGCGCGATGCTCAGCACCGGTGCGGAGGGTCCGGCCATGGCGCCGGGATCCATCGAACGCGCCGTGATGACGCCTTCGTACGGAGCATACAGCGACGTCTGCGAAAGTTCGGTGCGCAACACTTGGGCCTGCGCCTGTGCGGCCTTGACGTTCTCCTGCGTCACTTGGTTGTTGCCCACGTTCGCGGTGGCGCTGTCATATTGACTCTGCGCCTGCACGTACTGCGCGCGCGCGCTAGCCATCTGCGCCTGCGACACGTAGCCCTGCTTGTAGAGCTGGGTGTTTTGGTCGTACACCAGTTTGGCGTTTGCCAACGAGGCCTTCGCGTTTTGCAGCGAAGCTGCGTTGTTCTGCACCGCAACGGGCAAACCTAAACGCGCGCCGTTGGCGCTCGCCGATGCCTGTTCGTACTGAGCCTGCAAGGTGGAAGGATCGATCTGCGCGAGCAGTTGACCTGCTTGAACCACGTCGCCGATATTCACGTCGATGCGTGAAATCGGTCCCGCCTGCTGAAAGCTCAGCGTCGATTGTTCGAGCGGCGCGATCTGCCCGTCGAGATTGAGATATGTCGCAATATCGCTCCGTTGTGCGGCGACAACGTCAACGTTGAGCGGTTGCGGCGCCCGCGGACCTGCGTGGCCTCCGCAACCCGCGAGTACGAGGCTCGCAGCGACCGCACACGCGACCGCCAGGCGTTGAAACTGCATGGTACTCCTTATCGTCGGGGATCGTAACGCTCCCATATACACGTCGGCGACGGTATTTGATTCACTATCGCGACAGGACCTTGGAACCGCCTGCGACGTATCCAAAGTCATCATGGGCGCGAAACTCGCTATCGGCCGTTCCTACACCCTCCAGAGCCGGGTCGAAGAATGGATGACGGCCAACAAGGCTGGCAACGAAGGCGTCGACGTCCTCTCGACGCCGATGCTTCTCCAACTGATCGAGGACGCCGCCATCCACTGCTTGGGCCCGGTTTTGAGTGCCGATCAGCTGTCGCTGGGTACGCATGTCGACCTCGAGCACCGCCAGCCGGTTCCGGTAGGGTTCATCGTCCGCACCGAGGTGGAGGTCGTCCTCATCGACGGTCCCCGAGTCAGCTTTGCCGTCCGGGTCTTTGACGAGCGAGAGACCGTCGCCGAGGGCACTCACGAGCGGTACCTCATCAAGCGCGCCCAGTTCCTGGCTAAGATCCAAGACAAGCTCGCCTAAAACTAGGACTGGCCTCATCCAGTTCTCCTGCTATCCTGCAGGGGAGGCAATCATCTGTCCTCGAAGGATTAAGCAGGATTGTTTTCGGGTATGCCTTGCAGCGAGTCGTTCGGTCGGTTCGCCGTGCCGGGTCGATTTCGCACAGAAGCGGAAGCCGAAACAAACTTGAGGCCTCAAACAAAGAAACTTACCTAGGAGGTAAACTTGAAGCGACTGAGCATCGGAGTCCTCGCCGTGCTAATGACGGCCGGCCTTGGACTTAATGCGCTCGCTGCTCCCGCCGCCCCTGCATCGCATGGCAACCTTGGAATCAATGCGATCGCCCAGGCGTCGGACACGAACGCGGCTCCGCCGGCGAACTTCGGTTCCCCACCGTCGGGGCAAATCCCAATCCTTTACAACGACCACCACGTTTACGCGAAGCCCGATGAACTCAAGCGGGGTCGCGTGCTGGCTGCGCTCGTGCGCGGCGGCACGGTGCTGATCCCGCTGCGTTCGATGTTCGAGCAGATGGGCGCAACCGTGGCGTACGACGCGTCTTCCAAGACCGTCGATGTCAGCAAGCCCGGAGCCGATGTCAAAGTGACCGTCGGTCGCCCGGAAGTCGTGATCAACGGCGAATCGCGCCCGCTCGACGTTCC